>Ga0334892_1000028_pt1 | contig 242899 bp, 206 predicted proteins | sample GraSluR3_MG_4_FD_207213 | JGI IMG/M metagenome (GOLD analysis project Ga0334892, IMG submission 207213) | Sludge microbial communities from methane-producing bioreactor in Wageningen University, Netherlands - Granular Sludge_15_04-R3 | ecosystem: Engineered > Bioreactor > Anaerobic >... | reverse complement strand
CATCTGCGACTTCAGGAGCACGCCGTTTAGCCGAGGACCAAAGTCTCCATTACTTTTAGTGTGCTTTTGTCCCATTAATTCTGGCGACGTACAGGCAGCGTGAATGCCGCTACAACCCAAGATATGGAGGAAACCATGATCACCAATGCACACCAACCCGAAACGCCCGAAACCGAGAGCCTGGCTGGCCGGCTGGCCCTCTACCTTGACCAACACCTGGACGGCGGCCTGGACGCCTCCCTGATACCCCTGCTGAACGAAATCGACGAGGTCGAAACGGCGTATCGCAAATGGAAAGCCCGTCGCGACAAGGTCAAGGCGCACCTGGAGGCGACCAGGGAGGCGCGAGAGGCTGAGATCATCACGCCTGAGCCCGCCTACGAAGTGATCGGCATTCCACTCACCCTGGGCAGCGAGCCGGAGTGCCCCGTGTGCTGGTTCTCCAACCAGGATGAGGCTGAGCAACGCGCCCGCGAGCTCATGGAGGCCTATGTCAAGGCGCGCATCTTCGTGGTGAGACAGTTGGACACCTTCACCGTGACCTCGCCCTACGGTGGACTGGACTTCGAGACACGGATGCAAGGTTGGGGGTAAGGGCCTAACCAGCGCATCCAGGGAGGTGACACGATGATCAAGACGGCTGAAGAGACGCTCTTGCAGCTGTTCTCGACTGAAAAGATCGCGTTCGTGAGCGAGCCTGAACCGACTGAATTCTACTCGACCGGCAGTCTGATGCTCGACTTCGCGCTCGGCGGAGGGCTGCCGGTTGGGCGCTGGACCATTCTCTACGGAAATGAGGGCTGGGGCAAAACCACCCTGGCCCTCATGGCCGCCAAAGCGGTCATTGACCGGGGCGGCTACGTGGCGTACGTGGATACAGAAGCCGCCGTGGACCCGATCTGGGCCGGCAAGTTCGGGCTCGACATCCACGGCGAGCACTCAGACCGGCGCATGTGGCTGCTTCAGCCCAGCTCGGCGGAGAAAGCTTTGAACGCCATGCGCAAGATGGTCAGGTGGAAACATCCGGACGAGCCGAGCCGCTCTGCGTTCGACCTGATCATCCTCGACAGTATCGCCGCGTTGGCGACGGAGGCCGAGTTGGCCGGTGACATCGGCGACAAGACCATCGCCAGCCGGGCATCAGTACTCGCTCAGTACTTCAAAGCAGCGAAAACCGAGCTGGCGAACAGCACCACCGCCGTCTTGATGCTCAATCAGGTTCGCGACAAGTTCGGCCAGGCCAGCTTCGCCTACGGCCCTCAAACCATAATGCCAGGCGGCCACTCGCCCCGCTTCTATGCCAGCGTGATCGGCAAGGTCGCGCAGAGGCCCGTCCCGGTCATCCATAAGACGACCGGCGAGCTCCTGGGGCTGGAATTTCGCGTAAAAGTCACCAAGAACAAAGTCGGGCGGAATGGCCGCGAAGCCGTCATCACGGTCTTCCTGGATACGGGCATGGCGGACATCACGGCTGAACTGGCTGCACTGGGCCGGGAGCTGGGCGTCTTCACGAAGGAAGATGGCAGTCCCATCAAGGGCGCCTGCGCGTGGTACTTCCGAGGCGAGAAAATCGCCGTCGGGGAAGCTGCCGTCACACGCGCCCTGGATGAGGATCGCGAGCTTGCCGACCAGGTTGAGGCAGCCGTTCGGTATGGCATCGCTCACCTCAACAAGACAGACGCAGAGGCGCCGCTCGTTGCATTGGACACTGAGCCTGATGAAGTGCTTGGAGACATGCTCGACGGCGATCTCTAAGGCCCACAGCGGGGTGCTGGCCGGAATATTCCCGCCGGCACCCTCCCTGCTGGCCCGATCCTATCGATACGGAGGAATATTATGACGACACCCAATCACCGACTCAAACCGTTGACGCCGCACCAGGAGGCCGAAGCGCGCAGCCAGGCGTATCAGGCGTACGTGAAGGAGATGGAAACGCGTTTTCCTAAGCCCAAGCCGTCCACGCGCGACCTGGTGCATGACAACCCGGTGGTCATCCGGACACTTGTCGGCGCCATCTCGATCATGCCAACGTTCCTGGCCCTGATCCTGATCTCCAGCATGATCATCAGCGCTGACAAGACGTATGCCGCCTTCAGCGGGGTGGCCGCCAACGACGGCTGGTTCTGGACGAAAACCATCGGCATTTTGGGTGTGGTCATGACCGAAGGCTCGATGGTCTATGTGGCCTTTGCTGCGACCCGCCAGCGCTTGCAGCATGGTCTCGAGCGGCGGGTGATCACCCTGCCGGCCATCCTGCAGGGCTTCAAGGTGCGGCTGGGACTGGCGCCCGTGCCCGACTACGACCAGATGCCCGATACGTCCTTGCAGCGCTACGCGAAGCTCGTCTTCGCCCTGGTCCTATGTGCCAACGTGTTCACCGCTGCGATGCCAGTCCTGGAGACCAGTCTCGCTTCGATGACCACGTTGGACCTGCTCAAGCTGGGATTCGCCGTCTTCATGGGCGTGGTGGCGCCTTTCGCCCTGCACTCGGTCGGCTCGCAGCTGGCGCATCTGAGCTACGACCTGTACCGGCAAGAGAACGACCGCATCAGGAGCGAACTGGAGGCCGCCTGGCGGGAGGATATCGACCGGCGCTGGGCAGAAGAAGCCGAAGAACGCACCCGAATGGCGCTGCACCGGAAGTTCCTGGTCGAGAACAAGCTGGGACTGGATGCCGGCAGCCCGTACCTGCTGCTCGGCAACGGTCAGGAGGGTGACGTCGAGGCCGTCCCTTTCGACAATTCGCCGATGTTCTAGCCAGCGCCGTCCGGGAGGGGCTTGGAGCAACCCAGCCTGCAAGCCCCCGTTCCGAAGCGCTGCTGAGCGACATCCTGGAGGCTGTCACCCGGCTGGAGGAGACCGTCAGGCAGGTAAATTTGACGACTGTCCAACCGTCCCGTCAGCGGGCATCTCCCAGGCTGCAAGCGGCGCTGGCGTGGCTGCAAGCGCATCCGGAGCACCTGGACACGCCCAGCCGGCAGTTGCGGGATGCCATCGGCGTCTCGCACACGACCGTTCACAAAGCCCAGCAGATGCTGAAGGATGCTGGCAAAGAAAGCTGAATCGAAATGCCCCAGGGAATATTCCCTGGCCTTGGAGAAACGGATATGAAGGACGAACGCAAGCCTGTTCAGAACCTGAGCGACCTGACCGACACGCAGCGCGACCAGCTGGTCGTGGATCTGCTCGACTTCTTCCAGACCGACCCGCGCTATCCGGAGGCCAGGCCCATCCGCGACCTGGCCGGCGACACGCGGTTTGACACGTACACCATGACCGTCTTGAAGGCGATGGTCTGGTCCATGGCCAGGACAGGGCTGTTGTTTCGCCCACCGCAGGCCGTCACACGCGACAGCCGGTATCTCACCACGCGCGAAGGGCGGAAGATGAAGGAAGAGCTTCTCCGCAAGCGAGGGACGTGATGCCGCGCGTACTCGCCGTCGTGCCCGAATGGGGGTATACTATGCACGGTGGTTGATTGGCAGCCCACACTCCATTTGTCGGTCTGCTGATTGACAGTCTTCCTTCGGGGACGAGCGGACAGGGCATTCGCTCGTCCCCTTTTTGCTGCGCTGTTGGCTTCAAGTGGGGAGTGAGCCTTCGGAATATTCCGAGGGGGCGCTGGGCGCTTTGGGGATGGGGTGCGGGGAGCATGGTACGTGTCCCTGTCTGCTGGTCTCACCTACAGAAAGAGCTTCAACAGGGTGTCGAACGTGAAGATATGTGAAATCTCCCCACAGTCCAGGAGGCAACAGAATACTATCTCGTTCTTTGATCCACCCCTGTGGCTGAACGGTAGCCGCTTGACGCCCGCTCGTGTTTGAGAGAATGGCGTGTTCCAGCAAGTGCACGCCAAAGTGAACAACTGCCCCTTGGCGGGGTCTCAGCAAGCCAGGGCACCCCGTACAATCAAGGCCATGTGAGCACAATCAGCGCCAAGCACACACGGGATGCTCCGCTGTCCATCGGAAAGGTAGCCCTACGAGCAGCCACCAGACGATGCGGAACGGCAGCAAAAGAGGCCTGAGATAGAGGTTCAAGCAAACGATGCAGCAGGGCACTGGGATAGAGGAGCAGCCCGGCCAGGAAGCCGACGGCACTTGTAGCTGCAGGGAATATTCCCGGGCGTGCGTTGGAATAATACGGCGTCTACGACACAGCGTACCGGTGCCGGCTGGTAGGCAGTTTGGGGTGCGTCAAGTGGGGGGATGTTGTGCCTTCCGGAACCGTTCCGGAATATTCCGTGGGCACGTAAACATCTATCTCAATCCGATCAGTTTCCCACCATTAACGGATTGTGTAGCGTGAGGGTTGTCATATCAACGTAGTAGCCATCACTTGATGGACCTGGATAACGGGAGATTGCATAGGGTTGGTAGCCGGGACCGGGCAGTCCAGCTCGTGCCCCGGCATCTCACACACCTTGCACCAAGTCACCCAGGTGATGCCGTCCTCTTCAGTCTCTTCGGCGCACGCATCGTGCAGGTCCTTTACAACGACTTGCAGCTGCTCGACGGTCGCCAGCAGATCGCGCATCGTGCCGGGTTGGGCAGAGACGGTAGGGTCACCTGCCGTCTCTGCAAGCTCGACCGCCCGGTAAAGGTCCTGGATTGTGGTGTGGCTGATCGGTTTCTTCATCGTCGCGCTCTCCTTCCGGTCTCAGTCTCGGTTTTTTCCCTTGTACCGGTTCGCTTCGTTGATCGCCTTGACGCGATCCAGCAGTTCCTCGCCGCTGAGTTTTTGCTCGTCCACCATAAACCGGCCATTCCAGAACCGGACGGGGATGTATCCTTGTTCGCCATCATTGGCCTTGATGACGTGCAACAGACTGTTGCTGTCGGCTTGGCCGACATCGTGCAGTTTAATGGGACGCCCCAGGGAATCGACTGCCGGCCCTAGGCCATCACCGCGCATCGCAAACTGCTGTGTTTCGGCCATCTTACGCTCGATGCGGACGTACCGTTGGCTGCGCTGATAGATGCGCTGGCCGTTGAAAGGCATCTGGCGCGTCATGTAGTCAGTGTCCACGCTGTCCTGCGCAAAGGCAGTGGTGTAGATGCCGTATCGCTGACCGAGACCGTCGCGCAGAAAGTCGGTGATCGCAGCAAGGGTGGCAGTGGTCTTTCGCTCCGCGACTTCTAATCCTTTGGGGTTGATCAGGTCGTAGTAGTCGTAGATGCAGTACAGATCGCGCCCCTCAGCCTGGGACTTGGCGGCCCACTTGGCTACCTCGACCTCGATCTCATACGGCCCCCAACCGGAAGCCGGAATGATGACAATCTTGCCGCCCGAAGACTCCATCTTGGCGACACGATTGCGAACCTGCTGTATCTTTTCGCGCCATTCCGGGTCACTCATTCTGAACACCTTACTGTTGGAGTCCCCGTTTTCCAGATGGCCCAAATTGCGAAAGTCCAGCGTGGTCAGGCCGAGACTTTGGGCCATATATCGCTCGACAATGCTGACCGGGTACTGCTCGAATGCGAACAGGAGCACGTTGTAGCCCCGCCCCTGTTTCCAGGCGGCGTGTTCTGCCAGCAGCCAAGCGATGGTGGACTTGCCGAACCCGGTCTTGGCGCTCCACAAGTCCAGTTCGCCCTTGCGCAGCGAAGCTGTCAACCGATTCAGTCTAGGAAATGGCGACAGGGGGCCAACGGAACCCTTTTCGTCTGCTTCGTGTTCGCGTACTTCCATCTCTTCGCTCCATTCGTCTAAATTTCCGGTGGCAGTTTTTAGCCCGGCGCTGCGCCTCTGCGGCGCTGCTTGCAGCAAGATGTCGGCCAGCTGCGCGTGCAGCGTCTCTGCGTTGCCCTCGCGCTCCTCGATAGCTTTCCGCATCTCGTCCACCGCCAGTTCCATCTTCCGGTAGGCGATCCAGTCAGCCAGGTAGAAAGCGTAGGACGACACCATCCCGGCAGGGTCGGTATCCTGCAAGCCCCGCTTGTTGAAGATCAGCCAGTAACGGCTCTCGGCCTCTTCGCCATAGACCTTGACCAGCCCCGGCATCAGGTTTTCCTGGGTGGGCGGCAAGTCAGCTTCAGCCAGGTTGTACATCAGCTGCAACATCGTGCGTGCCGTGTCCAGTTCCTTGTCGCCCTTGTGGTCGGGGATCATGTCCGGCGTCAGCTTGTAGGTCCCCATTTCAGGGATACGGTCACGGTCGCCAATCAGGTTGCCGACCAGCGCCAGGATGTAGCGGCGCGTTACGTCATCAACCGCCAGGGTGATAGTCTTCTTTCGGTTCTGGTACATGGTGGTCTTAGGCATTAGTTGTCCTCCTCATCTAGCTCTTCGCCGTAGAGTTCCGGGATATGGGAGCGTTCATACTCCACGAAACGTTCCCAACGCAGCAGCCATCCGGCCTGGTCAGACGAACTAACCAGGTTCTCGCCCAACCAGTCCAGAAATGCTTCGAGCCGGTCGCTCTCCGAGATGTAGGTAGAAACCCATATGCCCTCGTCCATTTCCGGTGTGCGAAAGAAGTCGCCGGGGCGGTTGCTCAGCCCCATTACTTTTGGCCCATCTAAGCCGTCTATGACCGGGCCAAAGCAGACACCGGCGACGCTATCGTATAGCACCAGGCCGCCCGCTGGCCCATACAGTTCCAACGTCTCTATCTGCTCTCGCTTGAGTTTTTCCATCAGTTCACTCTCCTTCTGTGTTGCCGGACCAACTAGAAAGCCATGCGTCGATCTCGTCTTGGGTCGCAGAGGGCGCATAACTCTGTGCGTTCAGCGCCTCAGTGGCGGCTCGCGTTTCCTTCCAGTCGAAATAGTCCTGGATAGACTGGTTGACCCTGTACCGGCCTTCACCCCCGCCAGTCGTCAAGGCGGTGAACATCATCACCTTCGGGATGGGCTTGTTATCCGACCGCCAGCGGTTGTACAGCTTGCCCGCCAGCACGTCGATCCACTCCCCGAACAGCGGCTCAGCCTCGTACAGTTCGTTGAGGGTGAAGGTGCGCTTTTCCCCTCTATCGAAGGCGGTCAGTTCGTGGTTGAGCAGCTTCTCCTCGGACGGGCTGAGTTTCTTGGTGCCGCGCCCGATAGCCTTGACGATGTGACGCCCGCAGGGTGTTTGGGGCAGGCCGCTCCGATCAGTAGGAGTCGGGGCGACTCTCTGGTGATCGTCCCTGTCGCGGCGGCCTTTCGTTTGGCCGCTTGAAGAACCGCCCGTCAAGGGCGGTGTCCGCACGCCAGTGCGGGAATCTGTCTCTGTGGTAGTCTCTGTGGTAGTCTCTGTTGTTAGTCTCTGTATATGATCCGGCGATTCTGCCCCATCATCCGGCGATTCTGCCCCATCATCCGGCAATATTGCCCCATCATCCGGCAAAATTGCCGGATGGTCTGGATGGTAGCTCAGACGGGCCAGGGCCTTTTTGATCGCCCGGAAGCCCAGGTGGAATTGCAAGGTGCGATCTCCTGGTACCTTCGGGTTGTTCCGCTTGAACAGAAAGCCCTGCTCGACCAACCATTCCCGGTTGGCGCGGAGTTTCTTCTCGCCGAACAGGCCCAACAACTCGTCTTGCAGTTCTTTCTCCGTCTTGTACACCCACAGGGATGTATCCTGTGTGGGTTCGTCGGTGAGCGAGTTGGCAATCTCAGCCTGGTTGCGGTGTTCGCTCTTGACGCGCGTCCAATACTCGATCAGCGACAGGATGAACCCTGCGGCTTCGGGGTGGGGCGCACCCTGGCACATATGGATGTAATCTACGCGCACCAGAAAAATGGGCGCCTTGTAGGGATGTTCGATAACTTCGGGCAGCATACTCATTTCGCCTTCCTTTTAGCCTTGTCGGCACGTATTTTGTTGCCAATCTCCTCCGTGACCATTACTCTTGGATAGCAGCGGTCGGGCCAGAGGGTAGGACCTTGGCTGGTTTCTACAACTTTGAAACTTATTGGTGGTGACGTTCGTCGCAAGAATACTTCCTGCACGTCTGAGGCGACGATGTCTAGCACGTCGCGGACGGTGATGCCCACATCTTCGGCGATCTGGTCCGGCGTGGGCAGTGGAACGCCGGGCCATGTTTGGAACGCAAGTTCGGCAGGATCGGGATAGAACTCTGGCATAGCGAGTGCCTTGAAGAAATGCTCCTCGATGACCAGCAGGACTGCCGCCGAGCGAGTCGGAATACTTGCGAGATAGTCCTGGTCAAGCTCGCTTCTCCGTTTCAGTTCTTCAAACCGTTCAATGTCCATCGTGTCTTCCTTTCTATATCAGGCTCAGCTGCACGACATCAGCTGGCGTGTCAGTCTTCCTTTTCCGCGAGATTTTGCGCTGCCGTTGACGCTTTAATGGCCTACAACTCGTCGAACCTTCAGCCGCCAGAAAAAGTAACTCTCCGGCGGTATAGTTGTTGCTCGTGCAAAGCCTCCCCATCTCCCTTCCGGAATATTCCCGCACGCCGTCCGATATCACACACAGGACGCATCACTGATGCCAGGACCAGATTCCATCAGTCTGACGCAGTGTGCTCAAAACTCCGCTGAGTTGTCTTGCTACGCTGGATTGTTAATCGGACAGATGCTGCAGATTTGTTCCCAAACGGTGTGTTACGAAGGCTTGCAACCACAACCACTCTATTTTACCAGATTCTCTGGAGATAAATATGAGAATTCCGTACATTCCGTTCATGAGAGCCTTCGGAGGCGAGTGACCGTTTGACGAGGACTCAATAAGATATATAGCCGGAACGGCTGCCCTCAGTGGGCATTACACTGCCGTCCATACCGGTGCACGGAAATGACGCAGTGGCAGTTCATGCGATCGGGCAATGTGCGCTCAGAATACTTGACGCCAGCGATGCAGTGGCCGGCATCTAACCGCTAGTTGAGACACGGCGGTTCCTTGCCAGAGCCCAGCGTCTGGCTGTCGGGCGGCGTCATCATGTACACGTACACCTTCGGAAGTTGGTCGGGCCGTAGACGGCTCGGTCTTGCAGAGGGGCGTGAGCCCTCTCGCACAGCGGTTGTTTCCGGAATATTCCGACGCCGGCGGTATCGCCTGATGTCCATGACAGAGAAGAGCACCCACAACAACAGGCCCTCCACAGCCACCACATGTGCCAGCCAGACCGGAAACGGGATCAGGCTGACGGCATAGGCCAGTCCCACCAGCTTGCAGACGAAGATGAGCATGTCTTTGCTCGCCTCACCTGGGCGCATGGGCTTGTTTGCGTTTTTCATCGACCGTCCTCCACACAGGATCACAGGGTGACTTGGCAGTATGGTTTTGAATAAAGATAAGTGTGAGTTCCCGTGAAATCAGGGCCTGTTAAATCCAACTACATTCCGCTTTTTCTAATCTTTAACTAGTGGAAATTATAGCGAATTTATGCTATACTGTATAGCATTCCTCCACCCACCCACTAACATCTATTTCCATAACTCTGAGAGATAGAAACTATGAAGAAGCAAACGTGCACATCACGAGGGTTGAGCGGTGGCATTCAGCCTCGGACACCGCGTGCAGATAGCCTGGGTGGGCTTGCCGGCTCAATAGCAGGACGAAGTCACGTGCGTGTCCTATGCTGCGAGTGGGGGAGCTAACCTCATGGCCCAACGTCGCAGCAACAAAGTGAAACCCTTCCCGCTGACCATCGGCAACGACCCGTCTCTGTACCGGTATTCCAGCGTCCAGGATGCCCTGGCAGCCAACGTCGACCTCATTGCCCAGACGATTCGCGCTGGCGAGGAGGCCGCCCAACAGCAAGAACTGGTCCTGGATGATGTGATCGAGCCTTCGGAAAGCGAAGCAGCGGCCCGGTGATCGGCAGCCCTTCACAGTTGAGTGGGCGAATTTCTACGCACCAGCGAAGACAGTAAGCACTGGGAATTGAGCCGGTATTGGAGCGTGAGCGTCCTCTTGCGACCCCAGCTAGGCTGTGGAAGAAATATCCACCATAATTGATGCACACGAACTAGCAGGGAGCATTCCACATGACCCCAGACGACAAGAACCGCAATGCCAGCCCCAGCCGCCAGAACAACCGACTGCTGCGACTACTCTTCCCCGTCGTAAACGCGCTGGTTTTTGGAGCACTGTTTGCCGTCGTCGGCTATTACGTCTTTGACCTCGCGCGCTGGCTATTGATTGGATTGGCGTTTGGCCTGGGCGTGGGACTGATCGTCGAGTTTGGGCTGGGCATGTTCGGGGGTTGGATCTATCGACGCCGCGTGACGTTGGCGGTCATGCTCGAAATCGTTCTGATGATCGCCTTCATTGGGCCGTTCATCTACTTCTACGCCCAGACCCCCGCCCAGCATCATGATGTGTGCTGCATTGAGACCAGCGGTCTGGGAGATGATGTCGAGGAAGTGAACATACCCGTCGCGGATGGTGAGACGCTGGCCGGGTGGTACGCGCCTCCCACGGATGGAAGCGGCGCCGTCGTGATGGTGTTGCACGGCAGCCGGAGCGACCGCCGAGACGGGCTCCGTCATGCGCGCGTGCTCCATGATGCGGGTTTCGGCGTGCTGGTCTACGATCAACGCGCATCTGGCGAAAGCACCGGTGAGCGTCAATCGGTGGGCTTATACGACCAGCGGGACATCACACCGATTATCGATTGGTTGGCGGAATATTCCGAGGTCGATACTGATCGCATCGGGGGCGTGGGGCTGTCGCTCGGTGCGCACATCCTGGTGATGGCTGGCCCGAGCGAGCCGCGCTTGAAGGCGATCTGGAGCGACGGACTGGGCATCAATAACGTGGAGGATATTCCCTCTTATTATGACGGCATTGGCGCAGAGCTCATTCGATTCATAAACCGCCAGGCGTTTTGGCTGGCTGAGATCTATCTTGGCGAGGAACTGGTTCCGGCAAAACAGCTTATCCCCCAGATTGCCCCGCGCCATCTGATGCTTGTTGCCGGCGGCCTGGCCCCGTATGAAGCCGACTTCAACCGCGAGTACGAACCGTACCTCGGCGAGAACGGCGACCTGTGGATCATCGAGAATGCCGGGCATGTCGGCGGGCTTGGTGCCGACCCTGAGCACTATTCTGCCCGCATGATCGATTTCTTCGATGCGGCGCTGCGGCAGTAGCGATTGAGATAATGGCGAAGACGCCCAGCGTCTTTGGATTGAACGTACGCCTGAGCGTGGACGTTCTATTCCAGGCCCCACAGATGTTGTAAAATAGGTCAAGCGTTCTAGCCGGGTGATACATGACCGCCAACCAACGCAAGAACAAAAACGATCCTCGTGTCCAATCCACCATCTCAAACGAGTTGATCAGTCGTTTGCTGGCTCTTCCAGGCCGCCAGGTGTGGACGGACTACGACAGCGAAGCGGATGTGCTGTACATCAGTTTCCGCAAGCCAGAGCAGGCCAATGATAGCGTCATGGAGGATGATGGCAATATCTATCACTACCGCGACGATGAATTGGTCGGTGTGACAGTATTGAACGCGTCCAAGAAAACAGCCTCCTCGTAGATATCCAGCGAAGGAATGCCGCCATGTCCAACGAATCCGACTCCCGCTACCTCCACCTCGTCCGCCAGGACTGCCCGCTGCCGCCAGGAACGCACGTCGTCGGCTACTGCCGCGACTCCGGCGGCGAGGAACAGGACCGCTCCGTTGCGCAGCAGGCCGACACCATCCGCGAATACTGCGCGCACCATCACCTGATTCTGGACAAGCTCTACCTGGATGAGGCGCGCAAGTCCTCGAACACCGACAAGCGCGAAGCTCTGCAAGAGATGCTCTTCGACCTGCGCGCCAGGTTCAAACGCATCAACGACCGCTACCGGCGCGAGAAGGCCACGGTGGAAAACCCGTTCGGCGTTATCTTCTGGAAGTCGAACCGGCTGGGCCGCGACAGCATCGAAGCAATGAACATCAAGACCGATTTGCGGCTGCGCGGCATCACCATCGTTGACCTGGTGACCTCGGCCAACACGGGCAATGCCGGCGTTGACGCGATCATCGAAACCTTCCAGAGCTACCTGGATGAGCAGCTGCTGGACGAAATCTCGCAGAACGTCAAGCGCGGCCAGGCGCAGCTTGTTGCCACCCGCGACGACGATCCCGAATTCCTCCAATACAATCCCGGCTGGCAGAGCACCGGCGGCTACCTGGGCGTGAAGCCCGGCCCGGTTCCAACGGGCTTCAAGAAAGAAGACGTCCAGATCGGCGTATACAAGCGCCGAAAAGGGCAAAAAGGGGGTGAGCCGCGCATCGTCGGACGCCTAGTGCCCGATCCAGAGACGTGGGACCGCGCCAGGCTCGCCTGGGAGATGCGTCACCAGGGCATGCCGATCGGCAAAATCCACGAAGCCACCCGGCTGTATAAGAACAAGAACGGCTATACACGGTTCTTCGCGAACCGTATCTACACCGGTGATCTTGAGTTCGGTGGCAAGGTCTACGAAAACTTCGTGCCGGCCATGATCCCCAAAGAATGGTTCGAGCAAGAACAGGCGCACATCGCCGAGCGCGCCAAGAAGTACAACGGGCAGCCGGTCAAGCCGGAGTTCGAACCGGCCCGCGTGGGAGCCGGATACATGCTTTCCGGGCTGGTGTTCTGCGGCCATGTGGAAGGCGAAGAACACCCGATGTACGCCAGCAGCATTCCGGCGAAACCGGGCAAGCGGGGCCAGTACATCTATTTCCAGTGCTCGAAGGCGAACAACTCACGCGGGGATCGCTGCACGACCCGGCGCATCAGCATGAAGGAGCTTGACCGGGCCGTGATCGACAACCTGCTCGACCACGTCGTCACGCTCGAAAACCTGCAGCCCCTTGCCGACGAGCTCGCCAAGCAGCTCAGCGAGCGCAGCAAAGACGCCGACAAGCGGATCGACGCGGTGCAGTCCAGGCTGGACGAAGTGCGCCGCTCGATTGACAACCTGCTGGACACCATCGAAAAGGTGGGCTACGTGCCGCACTTGCGCGATCGCTACGAAGACCGCCAGCGCGAAGAGGCCGAGCTGGTGGCGGAGATGACGCGCCTTGAAGCGCTGCGGGTCCAACCGAAGCAAATCAACTACGTCAGCCAGGGCTTGCTGCGGGAGTGGATCGAGCACACGCGCGAGGTGCTGCAGGGGGGTGATCGTGAACTGGCCCGCCGCATCATTCAGCAGTTCGTGGCGAAGATCGTGATCAAAAACGGAACGGGAACGCTGTATTACACGTTCCCGCTCGAGGCTGAATTGTATGGGCCTAGTAAACAAGGGATGGACCTGAGGAGATTCGAACTCCTGACCTCTACAGTGCGATTGTAGCGCTCTCCCAATTGAGCTACAGGCCCCTGTGATCTGCCGTGCATTGTAGCAGTCCCCTCAAGCGCTGTCAAGGATTTCTGCTATCATAATGCTATGACCGAGCAAACCCTCCTGGAAGGTTTTATTTCCGTCCGGGCCGCGCTCAAAGCGGGCAGCCGCCCCATCGAGCGCATCGCCATTCGGGCCAACAAGTGGGATCGCGGCGTGGCCTGGCTCGAACGTGCCGCCCGCGACGCTGGCATCCCGCTGGAACGCGTGAGCGCGGACGACATCAACGCGCTGGCCGGTGGCTCCACCCACGGCGGCATCGTCGCCCAGGTCGGGCCGCGCCGTTTCGTCGCGCTGGACGATATCGCCCGCGACCGCCCGGCCCCGTTCGTCGCCATGCTGGACGGCATCGAAGACCCGTTCAACTTCGGGCAGGCGGTCCGCGCGCTCTACGCGGCGGGCGCCGACGGGCTGATCGTCCGCCCGCGCAACTGGCTGTCGGCGGCGGGCGTGGTCGCGCGGGCCTCGGCGGGCGCGTCGGAATGGATCCCCACCGCCGTGGCCGAGACCGTCCAGGATGCAGCCGGTCATTTTCGCGGGCGCGGGCTGGCCGTCGCGGTCGCGGCCAGGAACGACGCCGTCCCGATCTACGACGCCGACCTGACCGTCCCGCTGCTGCTGGTCATCGGCGGCGAGAAGCGCGGCATCACCCGTTCGTTCGAGGATCAGGCCGATCTGCGGCTGGCGATCCCTTATGGGAGCGTGTTCGACCAGTCGCTGGGCACCGCCCCGGCCACCGCCGTCCTCGCGTTCGAGGTGCTCCGCCAGCGGCGGCGCCCCTAGCGACATGGAGCGTGTATCGTGGCTGGTAACAGAAGAAAACGCACATCGCCCCGCGTCCAGCGCGGCCCGCGCGAGATCCGCTCGCTGAAGGGCCACTATCGCAACACGGAATTTCGCTCGCTGCTGGAGGTCCGCTTCGCCCAAGAGCTGGAGCAGCGCCAGATCGCCTGGAAGTACGAGCCGGAGCGCATCGGCGCCGGGCATTACCTCGTCGATTTTTACCTGCCGGACCTGAAATGCTGGGTCGAGGTCAAAGGCCGGTTCGAGCCGCGCGACGACCTGCTGCTGCCCAACGTGGCGATCAACCTCAAGCGCGAGCGCGGCGAGCGGCTGTTTTTGTACATGCAAGACGAAGCCTATCTCGTGGGCTCGAAGGAGTTCAAGCGGCTCACGCAGGACGAGTTCTGGGCCGCCCTCACGGCCCCGCCAGAGGAACAGTAAGCGTCACTTCAAAGGGAGGACGTTATGCGAATCTATCTTGTCCGGCACAGCAAAGCCGCCAAAGACCCGATCTACGACACCGACGCCGAGCGCCCCCTGACCGACCGCGGGCGCGAAGACGCCCACCTGATCGCCGCGCAGATGGCCCGCGCCGGTGTCGAAGTGCACGAGATCCGTCACAGCGGCCTGCTCCGCGCCCAGCAAACCGCCGAGATCTTCGCGGAACACCTCACGCCGCCGGAAGGCGTGAACGCCGTTGCCGGGCTGCACTACAATGACCCGGTGGATATGCTGGCGCGCGAGCTGCGCATGGAGCCGGAGCCGGTGATGCTGGTGGGGCACAACCCGTTCATGGAGGAGCTGGTCGGCCTGCTGCTGACCGGCAGCGAGGGCAACATGCCGGTCCGCTTCAGCACGTCCTGCACCGCCTGCCTGGAACACACCGAGATCGGTTGGGCGGTGCGCTGGGTGCTCGACCGGCAGATCGTCACCTGAGGTCGCGTCATCGGAAACAAAAACAGGGGCGGCGCGAGGTCGTCCCTGTCGATGAACGTGGTCATGCCGGCGGCGGTTACCAGCCCGGCACCGTCTCTTTGTCTTTGGGGGGCGCGGCGGCCACCACCGGCGGCTTGTACCCATCGACCGACAGGCCATACGCCTGGGCGACCAGCTCGACCGGGTGAATCGTCTTCGTGCCGGTCAGCGACGTGATCTGCCAGCGGCACGTCTCCGTATCGCAGATCACCGTGTCCGCGCCCGCGTCGTACACCTGCTGCGCGATCGGCCAGCCCACCGCCTCGGCGATGTCGCGCTTCTCGGCCTTGTAGCCATACGTGCCCGCGATGCCGCAGCAGTCCGCGTCGATCTCCCAAGCGTGTAGGCCGGGGATCAGGTCGAGCACGTCCAGCGCCGGGCGGCCCATGCCGTGCGCCTTGAGCTGGCACGGCGCGTGATAGGGCAGTTCGCGCTCGATCGGCTGGAAGTCCGCCGGCAGCCGCCCCTCGCGGTGCAGCCTGGCGAGGAATTCCATGAAGTCGTAGGTGTTCTCGGCCACCAGCCGGGCGTCGTCGTCTTCCAGGCCCAGCACGTGCTGGTAGTCGCCCTTGATCGCCGTCATGCAGCTCGCCGACGTGCCCACGATCGGGATGCCGCGCCGCGCATATTCGACCAGCGAGTCGATGTTGGTTCGCGCATAGCGCCGCGCCGCCTTGAAGTCCCCGTTGGACTGCGCGGGCAGCCCGCAGCAGGTCTGCGGCGGGATCTCGACGTGCAGCCCGATGTGCTCCAGCACGGCCACCGCCAGCTTGCCGATGTGCGGCTCGTAGGTGTTGGTCGAGCAGCCGTGGAAATACACCACCCGGTTCGCGTCGGACTCCGGCTCGGGGCGTGGGAAGCGCTTGGCCTGCTTCTTCCACCAGCCGCGGAACGTGTAGCCCGCCCACCCCGGCAGCGGCCCGCGCGCCGACACCTTGAAGACCTTCTCGACGATCAGGCGCAGCAGGCGGTTGCGCACCGCGAAATTCGCCAGCGGCGCGAACGGCGTGCCCAGGCGGCCCCACAGTTCGTTGCGGCTCAGGAACCAGTTGCGGGGCGACATGCCGTGTGTCTCGGTCATGCGCGCCTTGGCCTGGGTGTTGATCTCCATCACCTTGACGCCGTGCGGGCAGACCAGCGTGCAGATTCCGCAGCCAGAGCAGTAATCGATCGAGTGATCGGGCGACGGCTCGCCCGGCTCGCGCAGGCGCTGCGCCTGCGGGCCGACGGTCTTGGGGCCAGGGAACAACGGCGTCAGCGGCGCAACCGGGCACGCCGACGTGCAGATGTTGCACTTCAGGCAGTGATCGGCGGTGAAGGGCGTTTCTTCGATCAGGTGTAAAGGGTTGTGATGGGTCATGCCACGCTAACCACGCATTCGATTCGACTATTCAGGGTTACAAACCGCCCGGCGAGCGGTGCCCGTTCTCGTGCACCGTGTTCAGCGCCAGGCGCAAATGCTCGACCGACGTATTGCCGCCGGAACAGATGATGGCGACTTTGCGCCCGCGCAGCTCTTCGCGGCACCGGTACGCCGCGGCCAGCGGCGTGGCGCCCGCGCCTTCGGCCAGCGTGTGCGCGTGCTCGATCATCCACACCATCGCCTGCATGATCTCGCTGTCGTCGACCAGGATGAAATCGTCCAGGCGCTCCCACAGGATCGACTGGGGCAGTTGCAGGCCGCAGCCCGTCGCCAGCCCCTCGGCGAACGTCTGGTTGGATGCGGTCGTCACGCGCCGGTCGCGCCAGGACTGGTACGCCGCCGGCGACTGCGCCGACTGGGCCCCGATCACCCGGATCGCCGGGTTGATCGACTTGGCCGTGATGCACGTGCCCGATGCGCCGCTGCCGCCGCCCACCGAGACGAAGATCGCGTCGATGTCCGGCACCTCTTCGAGGATCTCCAGCGTGTACGTGCCGACCCCCGCGATCAGGTCCGGCTCGTCGCCGGAGTGGACGTAGCGATAGCCGTGCTCGGCGGCCAGCGCCGCGGCGTGATTCAGCGCGTCGTCGAACAGCGCGCCGTGGAAGATCACCTCCGCGCCCATGCCGCGCATGGCAGCGACCTTGCCGGGGTTGGCCCCTTCCGGCACGACGATCTTCACCGGCGCGCCGAACAGCCGCCCGGCGTACGCCACCGACTGGCCGTGATTCCCGGTCGAGGCGGCGACCAGGCCGCGCGCCCGCACGTCCGCCGGAAGCTGCGACACGAGGTTGATCCCGCCGCGCACCTTGAAGGCGCCCACCGGCTGGTAATTCTCGTGCTTGATGTACACCTCGGTGCCGATCAGGTCGTTCAACGCCGGGTAGCTGTGCAGCGGCGTCTTGGGCAGGTAAGGCCGGATGCGCGCCTGCGCGGCGAGCACATCCTGCAAGGTCGGCGGTTTTAACGCTTGTACGGTCATGTTCTCACTCATCCAGTTGCAGCGCCGTCTGCACGGCCTTGTAGGCCGTCGCCAGCGCGATACCCTCAGCACAGCCGTCGGTCAGCGGGTTGAATCCGGCCAACAGGTGCCCAACAACGTACACATTTTCCAGGGCGGGCCCCCCGTCCTGGCCCAGCGGCTGCATCTGCTTGTTGGCGCGCAGCCCCGCCAGCCGGTGAATCGGGTGGCCGCGCTCTTGCAGCAGGCGCTCGCCGTACCAGCCCTCGCGCCCGTCGCCGGGCGGAGTCGCCACCGGCAGATCGAACAGCGGCTCCCACAGGCGGCCCGTCTCGTCACTGAGAATCCCGCCGTTGTACAGGCCGCCGGTCGCCAGGATGAACTGGTCGGCGTAGAAGGGATTGGTGTGGCCCAGCGCGCCGACTTCGACGTGCGTGCAGCGCCCGTTCGCCACCACACCCCGCACGACCGGGTGCCCCACCTGGACCCGCGCCCGGTGGCGCATCAGCCAGCGGCGCAGCGCGTTGCTCAGGCGGACGCCGGCCATGCTGGGCGGCAGCGTCGGGATCTCGAACACGGGCGCGCCGATCTGCTCGCTCAGGTCGGCCAGCGCCTCGACGGGGTTCTCCAGGCCGAGCACGGCGGGCAGCCCGACCATCACCGCGTCTTTGGCGTGCGGCTTGATGCGCCCGCTCACCGCCGCGCGGAAGTCCGCCCCGTCGAACAGGCGGGCCACGTCGCCCGGCCACAGGTCCCACGTGCTGCTCTGCTCCGCGGGCAGGTCGATGCAGACGGCGCGCGCCTCGACGCCCGCCGCGCGCAGGTTGTCGATCGCCAGCGCGGGGAAGAAGTCGCGCCAGCCGGTGAAGCCCACCAGCAGCACCGGCCCGCCGACGCCGGTCAGGTCGCCGTTCGCCATGCCGCGCGGGGCGAGCATCGGGCGCTGGATGGCTCCCAACGCGGTCATCAGGCGCAGGTTGTGCCCGTCCTTGTCGCGCATATCGTAGGGCTGGCCGTTCTTCTGCGCGATGTTCCGGAACGCCTCGATGCCGCGCACCATGGCGTCATCTTCGGCCAGGGCGTAGGGGTGATCCGGGTGGATGGCGGCATAGCCGCGCACCTCGGCGATCACGTCGTCGGCGGCGCGGTCGCACACGCTGATCCAGCCCGGCGAGACGATCTGCTGGCCCCAGCCATTGGCGATCACGCGCACGCGCGCGCCCGCCTGGGTTGCCTGGACGGCGGCCATCAGCCCGGCCAGCCCGGCGCCGATCACGATCACGTCCGTTCCCGCGCCGGGCGGGATGTTCGCGCGTGGATTCTCAGGCATGGGCCGGCTCCTCGGTGGGCTGCTCGACCAGTTGATCCAGGCCGAGCGTGCGGCGATAAATCAGCTCGTCGAGGTACATCTGGCGCAGTTGATGGCCCCACAACAGCGGACGCACCCCGCGGAAACGCTCGTCCACGAACGCGCCGAACGCCTCGACGGTGTCCGGGCCGGTGTGACCTTTCTTCTGCTGGAGGATGCCCGCCGCGCGGTAGCTGCAAAAGCCGGCCTGGCAGGGCCCCATCCCCAGCCGCAGATCGCGCCGCAGGTCGTCCAGCGCGACCGGCTGGTCGCCGTAGGCGTCGATGGCGGCTTCGAGTTGGGCGCGGGTGACCATCTCGCACTCGCAGATCAGCTCGCCGGGCAGCTCGCCGTGTTCCAGTTTGTGCAGGCGCCCGCCGAGCTGGTGGTAGCGCGGCGCGTGCGGCCCCGGCAGCGGCTCGCCGGCGGTGGTGCAGCGCGCCTCGTTGCCCAACTGTGCGGCGACCACGTCGACGGCCTGCTCGGCCATCAGGCGGCAGGTCGTCAGCTTGCCGCCGACCACCGTCACCAGCCCGCGCACGCCGTCGCGCTGGGCGTGATCGATCACCGAGAAGGTGCGCTTGACCTCGCGGCCTTCGACGTCATCGTGGCCCGCTTCGGGCGGCTCGTAGAGCGGACGCACGCCCGCCCACGCGCGCAGCGCCCGCCCGTGGCGGATGCCGGGCACCACGACATCGGCCTCGCTCAAAATCTTGCTGACTTCCCAGGCTTCGATCCGGTAATCGTCCGGGTGATCGGTGTGGACCGATGTAGTGCCGAGCACGCAGACCGTGCCGACCGGCACCAGGATGTCGCCATCGTCGGCGGGGCGCAGGCGGTTGACGATCGTGTTCACCCAGCGGGTGTTCATGGCGATCATCGCGCCGCGGTCGAATTTGATCTGCACGTCCAGCCCGGCCAGCCCGGCGACCACGCCCGCCCACGGGCCCGCCGCGTTGAGCACGCAGGCCGCACTCACGGTGCGCCGTTCGCCGGTGCGCGTGTCTTCCAGGTGGGCGCCAACGACCGCGTCGCCCTCGCGGATCAGGTCGCGCACGCGGTGGTAGATCAGCGCGTCGCCGCCCAGGGCGCGCGTCGCCTCGACGAAGGCGTGAATCAGGTCGAAGGAATCGCACGACCCGTCCGGCACGCGGTAGGCCGCGGCGATGCGCGGCGTCAGCGCCGGTTCCTGAGTGCGGGCCTGCGCCGCGGTGATGCTCTCGGTGGGGATGCCGGCAGTGCGGCACCCGGCCAGCCAGCGCTCGGGAAAGTCGGCAGGATCGTCGGGCGTGGCGACGAACAGGCCGCCCGTATCCTCGATCGCGAACGGGGCGATCCGGCGCAGGACCTGGTTCTCGACGATGCATTCCGCGGCGGTTTCCAGGTCGCGCCCGGCATAGCGCCCGCCGGAATGGAGCAGGCCGTGATAGCGCCCGGACGTCCCGGTCGAGAGGTCGAGCTGTTCGACCAGCAGCGGGCGCATCCCGCGCCGCGCCAGGTCATAGGCTGCCGCCGCCCCCGTCGCCCCCCCGCCGACGACCAGCACATCGACTGAATGTGAGGTGTTCATAATACTCCTGGTGGACTCGTCACCAATACCGGGCATGAGCGCCGCCGGATCGAAACCCTGCGCGCGCCCAATATACTACATATTCATCGTAAAAAATACCCGCGCGTGGCGGTGCAGGTATGCGGTCGCCAGCATCCCCGAAACGCTGACGCCGCGCGGGCTACAGAGCCAAGCATCACCAGCATAACACCGCCGAAGCACGGTCACCAGTTACAACTGTCATGCGAAGTCACGCCGGTTTGACGGGAAATGCGCGGCGCACGCCAACAAAAAACCGGGGGGACGGTCCCCCCGGTTCGCGTTCGATTGTTCGCTGGCCGAGCCCGGCGCTCAGATCACCAGGCGCATCGGGTTCTCGAGCAGCTCTTTGAACACGCGCATGAAGTCCGCGCCCTCGGCGCCGTCGCTCACGCGGTGGTCGACGCTGATGGTCGCCTTCATCCGCATCCCGACGCCCAGCGTGCCGTCCTCCAGCACGACCGGCACCTTCTTGGCCGCGCCGATGGCGAGGATGCCCGCTTCGGGCGGGTTGATGATCGCGCTGAAGTGATCGACGTCATACGGGCCGAGGTTGCTCACGCTGAAGGTGCTGCCCTCGATGTCCTCGGTCTTGACTTTCCCCTCGCGCGCGCGGGCGATCATGTCGCGGTTCTGGGCGGCCATCGTGCCCAGCGCGGTTTTGTCCGCGTCGCGCGCCACCACGTTCATCAGGCCGCCGCCGGGCAGCGCCACCGCGATCCCGATGTGGATCCGCTTGTGGCGCACCAGCTTATCGCCGTAAAAATGCGTGTTCAGGTTCGGGAACTCGCGCAGGGTCAGCGCCGCGGCCTTCACGATCAGGTCGTTGACGCTGATCTTCTGCTCGTCGTCGGACAGGCTGGCGTTCAACTGCTGGCGCAGCTCCAGCGCCGCCGCGACGTCGATGTCGCTCGTGACGTAGAAATGCGGCACCTGCTGCTTGCTGGTGATCATGCGCTGGCCGATGCGACCGCGCAGCTTGCTCAGCTCGATGACCTCGACGTCCGGCCCGCTGGGCACCTCGCCGTAGGTTGCCGCCGCTGGGATGGCGGGCGCCGGGGCCGCCTTCCTGGCCGGCTCGCCCGCTGCCGGGGCGGCTGGCGCTTCTTCGGTCGGGAAGTCCTCGACGTCCTTCTTCACGACGCGCCCGCCGGGGCCGGTCCCCTTGACCTGGCGCAGGTCGATGCCCTTCTCGTCGGCGATGCGCCGCGCGATTGGGCTGGCCTTCACGCCGCCGGGCAGGTCGCTGTCGCCGGGTGCCTCCGCGGGCGCGGCTTCGGCTTCCTCTTCGCCCTCCTGCGGAGCGGCCTCGGCCTTCTCCTCGGCTTCCGCTTCGGGCGCTTCCTCGGCGGGTTCCTCTTCCGCTTCGGCGGCGGGCGCGGCGCCATCCTCCGGCGCCGATTCGCCTTCCTCGCCGACGTAGCCAATCGGCGAGCCGACTTCCACCACGTCACCCGCCGCGGCCAACAGCTTGAGCACGGTGCCGCCCGCCTGCGCCTCGATCTCAATGGTGGCCTTGTCGGTTTCGATCTCGGCGATCACGTCGCCCTTGTTGACCGTGTCCCCCACCTCGACCTTCCACTCGATGAGGGTGCCTTCGGCCATGTCGAAGCCCAGCTTGGGCATGGTGAGTTGCTCGGCCATCACACCACCTCCTTGACGGCAGCGACGATCTTCTGAGCGTCGGGCAGCGCCATCAGCTCGATCTCGCGGGAGTAGGGCAGCGGGTTATCCATCGCCGCCACGCGCTTGACCGGCGCATCCATGTAATCGAACATCTCGTTCTGGAGCTGGGCCGCGACTTCGGCGCCCACGCTGAACATGGGCAGGCTCTCCTCGACGACCACGCAGCGGTTGGTCTTCTTGAAGCTCTCGAAGACCGGCTCGAGGTCCAGCGGGCGCAGCCAGCGCAGATCGACGATCTCGGCCTCGATACCGTCCTTTTCGAGCTGTTCGGCAGCCGCCATCGACCACTCCAGCCCTTTGCCGAAGGTCACGATCGTCACGTCGTCGCCCTCGCGCTTGATGTCGCTCTTGCCGATGGGCAGCACGAAATCGGGATCGTCCGGCACGGGGCTGCGGCGCTGGAGCATGGTGCTGTGCTCGACGAACAACACCGGGTTGTCATCGCGGATCGATGCCTTGAGCATGCCTTTGGCATCGTACGCTGTGCCCGGCACCGCCACGTACATCCCGGGGAAGTGCGCGAACAGGACCTCCGGCGCGTGCGAGTGCGTCGCGCCGAGCTGCTTGCCGCCGCCGGTCGTGGTGCGGATCACCATCGGGACGGTAAACTGGCCGTTGAACATGTAGCGCACCTTAGCCATATGGTTGACGATGGCGTCCAGGGCAAGAAAGGCAAAGTTGATCGTCATCAGCTCGGCGACCGGGCGCAGGCCGGCCATCGCCGCGCCGACTGCCGACCCGGCGATCACCATCTCGGCGATCGGCGTATCGCGCACGCGCTTGGCACCGAACTCATCGAGGAACCCGCGCGTGACGGCATACGTGCCGCCCCACACGCCCACTTCCTCGCCCATAATAAACACGCGCTCGTCGCGCTGCATTTCCTCGCGCAAGGCCGCGCTGAGCGCCTCACGGATTGTAATCGGTCTGTCTGCCATGTCACCCCTCTAGTCAACGTACACGTGGCTGATCAAATCTTCGTAGGTCGGGTCTTCGCTGTTCTGCGCGAACTCGACGGCGTCTTCAACCGCTTGCAAGGCTTCCTCGTCGATCTTGTCGAGCGTCGACTCGACGCCCTTGTACTTGTCGATCAAGACCTGGCGGAAGCGCCCGATGGGGCCGCTTTCGACGAACGACTCGACTTCTTCCTTGGTGCGATAGCGCTGCGGGTCGCCCATGCTGTGCCCTTCCAGGCGATAAGTCAGCGACTCGACCAGGATCGGGCCGTTCTTGCGGGCGTGCTCGATCGCCTCGCTGATCGCATCGTGCACGGCCAGCACGTCCATGCCGTCGATGCGCGGGCCCATCTTCATCCCGCTGCCGTCTTCGCTGCTGTAGGCCAGCGCCCGCCGGACCAGCTCTTTCGCGCCGCTGGCGCGCTCGACCGACGTGCCCATGCCGTACTGGTTATTCTCGATGAGCCACACGACGGGCAGTTTCCACACCGCGCTGAGGTTCAGCGACTCGTGGAAGTAGCCGATATTCGTCGCGCCGTCGCCCATCAGGGCCAGCACGACCTCGTCTTTTTCCTCGTACTGGGCGGCCAGCGCGATCCCCGCGGCCAACGGCAGGTGGCCGCCAACGATGCCATACCCGCCCCAGAAATGGCGCTCGCGGTCGGCCAGGTGCATCGAGCCGCCCTTGCCGCCGCTGACGCCGGTCCGCTTGCCGAGCATCTCGGCCATCACCGCTTTCGGATCCAGCCCGCGCGCCAGGGCGATGCCGTGGTCGCGATAGGCCGTGATCACGTGATCGTTTTCGCGCAGCGCCGCGACGGCGCCGACCCCCGTCGCTTCCTGACCGATGTACAGGTGCAGGAAGCCCCCGATAAGCCCCTGTTGGTACAGCTCCGCGCAGCGTTCTTCAAAACGCCGGATCAATACCATCTGGCGGTACCAATCGAGTAGAGTGTCCTTCTTCGGTGTTGCCATACGGTTTTCCCTCGATGTGCATGAAAATAGGCGTTTCGATAACGCCTGTGGTGTTGAACAAGCTACGAAGTGGCGTAACGGAGATTTTACATGAGTGAGCGGCGGGATGGCAAACGCGTTATTGGTCGATAGGACCAAGCTGGTCTACACTTGGGCCAACGTCGTGATGAAAGGGGGATGATCGATCATGCCTCGTTCGCGCTACTACCACCCCGACTACCGCCAGGCGGAGGTGTCCGCCATCGTGCGGGCGCTGGACCAGGGCCAGTCGGCGTCCGTGATCGGCGCGCCCAGCGTGGGCAAGTCCAACCTGCTCCGCTTCCTGGACCAGGAACGGCTGGCCGCCAGCGATCCCAACAGCCCGTGGCAGCGCTACGCCCCGCTCAGCGCCAGCCAGGGGCCGGTCGTGGCGATCAGCATCGACCCCAACGCGCTGCTGCCCGCCCTGCCACAGAACCGGGACGACATCGCCGCCCAGGCGTGGCCGGGCTTCGAGCTGCTCATTCACCGCACCACGATCACGCCCCAGCTTTACCCGGCCTACCACCCGCCCCACAGCGAGACTCCCGATCCCGACCTCGTCGAGCGCATCGCGCGCCTGCAGGATCGCTTCGAGAACGCGCACCCGGACGTCACCGATTTCGAGGACCGGCTGCACGCGCATCTGGCGCTGCGCCACCTGGAGCGCATCCTCGACGCGGCGCTCAGCGGCCAGGCGCATCAGGGCCGCCCGATCCGCATCGCCTACGTCCTGGACGAGTTCGAGCGCTTTCTGAGCACCATGCCCAACTACTTTTTCGTGGCGCTGCGCAGCATCCGCGACCGGTTCAAATACCGCGTCATGTTCGTGACCTTCACGCGCAACAGCCTGCCGTACCTCATCGGGCCGCGCATGGCCGCCGTGGAGCCGTTCTTCGAGCTGTTCCACGACAACACGATCTACCTGGGCCCCTTCGGCGATGACGACGCCTGGCGCATGATCGAGCAGTTGGAACAGCGCAGCGTCTCGAAGGATGATTACGCGCTGGGGCTGTTGATCCGCGCCACGGGCGGATTCGCCGGGCTGCTGCGCGCGGGGTTCCAGCACGCCGAGGCGCTGGGGCAGATTCGCGCCGAGGAATACAAGCAGGCCGTCGCGCTGGCGGCCAAGCGGCTCTACGCGGAGGCCAACGTCCGCGCCGAGTGCGCGACGCTGTTACGCGGCCTGAACCAGGACGAGATCGAGACGTTGTTCGGGGCGGCGACCGGGCGCGAAAACCTGTCGCCGGGCGTGGTGCGCGAGCTGCGGCACAAATCGCTGCTGATCGAGGAAAGCGGCGGCACGGGCCTGCGCGTGATGCCGCCGGTGCTGGCCGCATACATCCAGAGCCAGCCAGCCCCGCCGCGCGCCGACACGCCGCCCCAGCCGGTCACCCTGCCGGAAGCCTGACCGGGCGGGATCAGTCCTCGCTGGCGCCGGCCTGGCGCACCAGACCGCGCAGGTGATCGATGGCGCGGCGCTCGCCGGTGCGCTCGTCGACGTAGTGCCACAGCATCCAGCCGTTGCACGACGGGACGTTTTTCAACCGGCAGGCCAGCGTGTGGATCGAGCCGGTCACGCCATCGGCGTGCAGCCGCCCGTTGTCGAGAATGACCGCCGACCGGTCGGACTTGCCCAGGTAGAGCACCTGGCCCGGCTTCAGGTAGCCGCGCTCGATCAGCGAGCGGAACGGGACGCGCGGCAGTTTCCGGGCCCCGGCGGCGATCAGCGGGTGGGTCGGCTTCAGCGGCTGGACGCCCGCCACGCGCTCGCGCGCGGCCCGCACGTACACCTCGTTTTGCTCGATGCCGATCCAGTGGCGGTGCAGCCGGCGGGCTACCGCCGCCGTCGTACCCGATCCCACGAACGGGTCGAGGATCACGTCGCCGGGGCGGGTGCTCGCCAGGATCACGCGCTGGAGCAGTTCCTCGGGCTTTTGCGTGGGGTGCAGCTTGCCGCCGTTCTCGTCACGCAGGCGCTCCGGCCCGTTGCACACCTGGATTCTCCACACGCTGCCCAACTGTTTGCCGTCGTTGAACTGCTTCATATGGTGATGGTCGAAGGTGTAGCGCCCGTCCTCGTCGCGCTTGGCCCAGATGATGAACTCGACATCGTTCTTGAGCCGGGTGCCGCGAAAATTGGGCATGGCGTTGGGCTTGAACCACGTCACGGTGTTCAGCAGCCAGAAGCCGAGGTCCTGCATGATCGCGCCCACGCGGAAGATGTTGTGATACGTGCCGGACACCCAGATCGTCGCGGTGGGCTTCATCACCTCGCGGACCGCGCCCAGCCACGCCCGCGTGAACGCGTCATAGGCGGTGAAGTTTTCGAACTGGTCCCAGTCCTCGTCCACTGCATCGACCAGGGTCAGGTTGGGACGCCAAAGCTCCTGGCTGAGCTGCAAGTTGTATGGCGGATCGGCAAACACCACGTCCACGCTGGCGCGGGGCAGCGTGGGCAGGATAGCCAGGCAGTCGCCGAGTAGAATCTGGTCGAGCGCAGGGTTGGACATGGTTGGCCTACATCTCAATATGACGGACACGATCGCCCTTTGGCGTGTCAGGCAGCGTTTGGCTGGCGCAAGTTCGCGACTAGTTCAGTCATCCCCTTCATTCAGGATTCTCTTATGAGTCCAACACAGACCGGACACGATCCACATAGAGTATGCATCCGGCCACATCGCGCGGAGATTCGGGAACGCCTCGGTTGCAGCAATCTCCTGGGCGAACGTACTGGCCCACAGAATGCTTTGTCCGTGGGAGTTGTCGCTGTCATCCAAGATTCCGTAGTTCAGCGCTTGCGCGAAGTTCACCCAATGTTTTCGCGCCGGGTAATCCACGAAACGATCTGGATGGGCGGTCGTTAAGATCAGGCTGGCTAGCAGCGCAGCCTGGGGCGGCTGTAATCCGCTCTGCCCAACCATACGGCGGACGAACTCGTCGATATGGTCCGCATCATCGGCGGAAGGCCCGGCAGACTTTTTGATCAGCCAGTTGATGAGATACCGGGCCTGCACTTCATTTTCAAAAAACCGGTTGTAAGCCTCTTTCGCGTACCGCATCACCAGCCGCGTGAGCGTGCATTTTGAAGCCAACGCCTTGAAGGCATCGACATCAAGCGAGGTATCGGTGACAACCTCTCTGAGCGCAGGATAAGGATCGAGACGATTGTGCACTTCGTGATCTACGATGTGCATGTATTCGGACAGGACAAGCTCAATCCAACTCGTAAAAGTCGTATTCAGTTCTTGATTCATCATTCCTATCAGGTATGCAAGAGACGGAAAATCGAAAATCTGCGTTACGGTTTTGACATTGTAGTATACACAATGAACCGGGGCAAAGCGGCTCAACGCCGGTCCAGGACGGGATCGCGCTCAAAACCCGTCGCGCGCCATCTGCACGACGGCCCGCACGCCCGCCACCATCGACGCCACCGGCAGCCATACCGCGCCGAAGACGGTCAGCGCGCCGAACAGCACGTCGCTCTGGAGCGAGCTGTCGCCGTCGCCGGGCAGCGCGTGCCCGATCCAGCCCGTCGCCAGGAACACCGCGATCGCGGCCAGCCAGGGCGCCAGCGCCGGGCGGCGCGGCGGCGTGATCGCGCCCAACAGCGACGGCGGGCGGCGGGTGGGCATCGTCATGTAGAGCAGCATCAGCAGGTAGGCGGCCAGCATCACGGTGATGCCCAGGCCCAGCCCATCGATCAGGTCCTGGGCCGCGCCCCAGGCGAGCGCCGCCACCAGGACGAGCCCCAGCGGGGCGGCTTCGGGCGGGGCCAGCAGCCAATCCTCGCGGCGGGCGAGTGCCAGCGGCGGCCACGCCCAGCGGATCAGCCCGCACGCCGCCAGCCCGATCCCCACGGCGATCAGCGCGGTGCCCGGCGACGGCGCGGATACCGGCTCGTCGGACACGACGGGGAACCAGCGAATCCACACGCCCCACGCCAGCCCGGCGACCAGCATCACCCCGGCGACCAGCGGCAGCGACGCGCGCGCCCCGGCCAGCCAGGCGAACGCGCCCAGCGCCAGCAGGAAAGCCAGCGGCAGCGCCCCCAGCGGGCGGACGATCAGGCTCAGCGGCAGGTCGCGCGCCGTGATGTGGCTGATCAGCGTCGCGTCGACCAGCCCGAACAGCCCGGCGACGAACAGCAGCCCGGTCACGTCGTTGACGTGGCAGCGGGCGATCAGGTCCAGCGCGAAGGCCGCCAGCGCGAGCGTGATCGCCGCGATGCCCAGCCATTCGACCGGCGTGAAGTCCAGCGGCGTCTGCCAGACGACCCACTCCGAACAGACGAGCAGCAGCGCGCCGAAACTCAGCCGCGCGCCCCACGCGCCGTTGCGTATGCGTTCGAGCATCGCTCTCACCTCTCAGGTTCGATTGTGGAGCATACATGCAACTGCCCCGCCGGGCAACCGGGGCACCGCCGCCAGACCTGCTGCCGGCTCTTGAAAATTCACGGCGGCGGCATACAATCTCGGATAGCGCGCTGCTGAACGGAGAGCCCATCGATGGTGCCAGACATCCGCATTCGCCCCATGACCGAGCAGGACATCCCCCGGCTGGCCGCGATTCGTCCCGGCTTCGTCAGCCCGACCACGCTGGTCGTCGAAAAAGACGGCGACGGGCTGGCGGTGGGCTGGCGGCTGGCGGAGCGCCCGCTGCCGGAGCCGTACGACAAGGGCGACGGTTACGACTTCGACCAGACCGAGCGCGGCCACATCCTGGCGCGGCTGCGCAAGGGGGACGGGCTGCACCTCGTCATCGAATCCGAAGGGGCGCTGGCCGGCATGTTGGATGTCGCGCCGGAGGAATGGAACAACACGGCCTGGATCTGGAACCTGATGCTCGACACGTCGGTTCGCGGGCAGGGCCTGGGCCGCGAGTTGTTCCGCCGGACCGTCACCTGGGCGCGGCGACAGGGCTTCCGCGCAGTGGTGCTCGAAACCCAGACGAACAACGTGCCCGCCTGCAAATTCTACGCGCGGATGGGCTGCCAGATCGAGGGGATTCGCGAGGCGTATTACAGCAACGACGACATGGCGCGCGGCGAGGTGGCGATCTTCTGGATCTACCGGCTGGTCTGATCCGCGTCCCGGCCCAGCAGGCGCGCCGCGATCAGGTCCACCGCGCCGACCGCGCCCAGGTGCGCGATCACCGGCGCCAGCGCGGCCAGGTCGGCGATGACCTCGGCGTACGGGCGCTCGCGCAGGAACTCCACGAGCCGCCGCCACAGCATGTAGGTCTGGGCCGGCGCCAGGTACGCCTCGCAGGTGGCGGCCCACTGCGCCAGCAAGGGGCGGCGCGCCGCTGGATCGGCCACGTCCAGGCACGCCGACAGCGCCAGGTCGAGCAGCACCTGCTGCTGGTCCACCAGCTCGCTCTGCGACCCGACATACGGTGCCAGGTGCGCCAGGGCGCTCGCCCGGTCGTAATCGTCGCTCACCTTCAGCGCCGTCTCGAGCGCTTCCTCCAGGATCGCGTAATGCAGCTCCGGCGGCGTGTGTGCGATCAGCTCCAGCAGGGCGCTCACCCGCTGGTATGGGTCGGGGACGGCGTGGGCCGCGGCCAGCGCCGCGTCGCGCAGGTGCTCCGGCTGGCGCGGCAGCAGCGCGGTGAGAACGTGCATCTGGTCGTAGGGGCTGTGGATCTGCACCGCCGCCTGGGCCGCCACGCCGACCAGCTTGTCCGGCATCACCGGGGCGATGGCCGCCAGCATGCTGGCTTTGTGCTCGGGACGCGGGGCCTGGTTGGCCGTGTCGATCACGTCCTGCGCCACGCGCTCGCGCGGCTCGTCCGGCAGAAACGGCAGCAGCGCGCTCAACACCGGCACGCGCTCCAGCGGATCGAGGATGGTGTACGCGTCGGCCAGGGCATCGGCGAGGTGCTCCGGCAGCAGGTGCGGCGCCAGGAACACCAGCGCCCGCCCGCGCTCGCTCTCGTCGGGGATCGAGCGGGTGGCGGTCAGCGCCTCGCTGAGCGCGCGCGTCCGGAGGTCGGGCGGCAGGTGCGGCGCGAGATCCACCAGGGCCACCACGCGCTCGTAACGCCGCTCGACGGCCAGGGCCGCCGCCAGCGCATCGGCCAGCGCCTGGGCGCGGGCCTGGGTTCCCAGGTAGGGCGCGATGGCCGATAGCGCCGCCGCGCGCGCCTCCGGCGTGCTCAGTTCCTGGGCGATGCCAAACGCCGCCACGCTGAGATCGTCCGGCAGGTGCGGCGCCAGCTTCGCCAGCGTCAGCGCGCGGTGGACGTCGTCGGTGATGCCCTTGAGCGCTTGGAGCGCCTCGGTCAGCAGTTCGGGCGACAGGTACGGCGCCAGCGCCGCAAAGGCGCGCGCCCGGTCGTCCTGGCGGGCGATCGAGAACGTGACCGCGATCGCCTGCTGCATCCCCTCCGGCAGGTTCTGGAGCGGGCCCACCGCGTCGATGTAGGGCGCCAGCGCGATCAGCGCCCGCGCGCGGGCGTCGTCGCCGGTGATCTGCTGGATCGCGTCCAGGGCTTCGATCAGCGTGCGGAGCTGCATCGACGCGGGCAGGTACGCCAGCATCCGCCCCAGCAGCAGGGCGCGCGCGTCCGGCTCCGTCATGTCGCGGGCGATGCCCAGCAGGCGGGTCTGAAATTCCAGCGGCAGGTGCGAGGGCAGCACGCTGAGCGCCGTCGCCCGCGCGACCTCGTTCGGAATGCAGCACGCCGCCGTCTCGAAGGCCATCGCCACCGCCTCGGACTGCATAGCCGGGGGCAGCCGCGCGATCAGCGCGCCCAGCGCCCGCACGCGCGAGGCCGGGTCGTCGATGGCGAGCACGCCATCCAGCACGCGCTGCTGGAACGAGGGCAGCGTCGCGTCGCGGTTGAAGGCGGCCAGGTGAGGCGCCAGCCGGCACAACACGTCCACGCGCAGCGCCGGGTCGAGCGGCGGCTCGGCGGACTCGAGGATCGACTGGACGGGCGCCAGCGCGTCCGGGATCAGGTGGTGGCGGTAGAGGTGCGGCGCGATCCGGCCCATCAGGCGCAGGCGCAGCGCCGGATCGTCGAGCGCGGCCACGCGTTCCCACAAGGCGCGCAGCGCGTCCGGCTCCAGGTACGCCACCAGCCGCGTCTGGGCGTCGACTGCGACCGGGCTGGCGGCGGGTGGCGCGGGATCGCGCTCGGAGGCCAGCGCCAGCAGATGCCGGACCTGCCGGGCGACCATCGCCTGACCGCCGACGACTGCCGCGTCGAGCAGGCGCTCCAGGTCTTCGCCGGGCGCGTGCCGGGGGCGGACGCCGCCGCTGCGCTCGAGCTGGCGCAGCGCGATGCGCAGCTCGCCGGACCGGCGCAGTTCACCGGCCAGCAGCGCGAAGAACGCCTCCAACTCGCCGGGCAGACCATCGCGCCCGCCCGGCGGCGCGCCGACCGCCTCCGCCCAGACGCGCGCGGCGCTCTCGTAGTCCGGCGCCTGGCCGGGCACGAACAGCCTGAGCAGCTCATCGACGATGCGCGGCTCGGCCAGCACCTGACCGTCCTGCAGGCCGCGTGCCAGCGCGCCGCCGCCGGTCATATCGACCTGTTCGAGCGCCTTTTGCAGCGCCACCCAATAGGCGCGGCGCAGCGTTTCGCCGTGAAAGAACTGGTCGAACGTGTCGCCTTCGAACAGCGCATCCAGCGCGCGAACAAACGCTTCTGCCGCGTTGGCGAGCTTCTGGGTGTTGTGAATATCTTCGGTTGATGCCATGCCGCCGCGTTCCCACACACCGTGGACCTTAGCACCGAGTATACCGCCCCACGCGTCCAGGGACGATCCCACCTGAGTCCTAGTTTCACACAAAAAAGCGCCCCGTCAAGTGTGACCCCAGCGGAGCGCCTGTTCAGCCGATAGATGGTAGTCGAGCGATTATTGATCGGTGACCGGCACCGCTCCCAGATCGCCCTGAACGATGCGGTACCAGTTCAGGTACGTCCAGCCCACCACGTCGCCATGCTGGACCTTGATCCACAGGCCGTTCGTGCTGCGGGCCAGCACCTGGACGCGCGTGCCCCACTGGGCCTTGCTGATCTTCGGGTACTGGAAGCCGGGGCCGCTGCGAATGCGCATGTTGCCGAACGCCTGCGCGATGACGCCCTGCGTCGGCGGCGGCGCGAAGACCGGGCGCGTGCCATCCGTGTACGGCAGGGCATCGAACGACCCGGTGAGCAGCCTGATCCACGGCGCGTAGGCCCAGCCGACCAGCCCGTTGAAGTTGACCTGATACCACGCGTGGCCCGAATCGCGCCCCAGGATGTCGACCTCGGTGCCCCACGGCATCAGGCCGATCTTGGGATCCCTGAGGCTGGGGCCGCTGCGCACGCGCAGATTGCCCATCACCATGCCGCGCACGCCCACCGCCGGGGGCGGCGGCGCCTCGCCACCCTGCCCGTCGGGCGGCTGGCCGGGGGCGGGAGTCGCCGTGGCCTGCACCGGCGCGCCGGACGCGTCCGGGTTGATCACCGGGTTCTGCGCGCTGGGCGGCGACCACGTCAGGAAGACCAGGGCATCCATCGTGAACTCGCGGTATTCGAATTTGAGCACGTGCGGGCCGTTCAACAGCGTGACCGGCGCGGTAAACGTCTGGTTGACGAACGCATCCCACTGGTCGAAGATCAGCGTGCTGTCGACGTAGAAGCGGAAGCCGTCATCCGCCCGCGCGTAAAACGTGTACACGCCTTCGGCCAGCTCGGAGGGCACGTTGATCGTGCGCATGAAACGCGCCGAGAAGTTGTCCGCCGGGACCGCCCCGCCGGGGCTGCCCTGGCCCCAGTTCAGGTTCAGGCCGCTCGCCGGGTAAGTCGTGGTGTAGATCGGCGGGCCGGCCAGATCGACCCCGTTGAAGAATTCGCCGGACCACGCCTGGCCCGCCACGCCGGGCGTGCCCGGCAGCCCGCCAGCCGACAGCGCCCAGCTCGCGATGATGGTCGCGTTGTCGATCGTGTCGAACATCTCCACCGTGATCGTGTGGTTGCCATCGACGGTGAAGTTGTAATCCGCCTGGAGCGTTCGCAGCCCCAGCCCGGCCTGCCACGCGTTGATCAGCAGCACCCCGTCCACGTACAGCCGCGCGCCGTCATCGACCTGGACGGTGAAGCGATAGTTGCCCGCCGTGAAAAAGGTGGTGGTGACAAATCGCACCGAGAAATTATCGTTGGGCGCGCCCGGCACCGGCACACCGTTGATCACCGGAACGCCCGTCCCCCAGCTAAAATTGACGCTGTTCGTCACGGCAGCAAAGGGCAAAGGCGAACCGGCCAGGTCCGGATTGCTGAACACGCTCACCGTCCAGGCAGCCCCCCCTTGGGCCTGGCTTGTGGGAGGCTGTGCCAGCCACCACCCGCCGATAACACCCGCACACACAACCGCGACGACCAGCCACCGGAATACGATTTTCATGGTATTCGCCCTCTTTGTTTCAACGCTCAGAAATTGCCGTCTGACGGTCTGAACTTTCCAGCTTGTGCAGCCGAAGGTCTATAGTTCATATTATCATGAATTCGGCAATCGCGCGCGCTTTCCAGGCGAAAGAGGACCATAGTCCTGTTCCCCGTGGGGCCGCCGGGGAGACGGGCCGCGCCGCGACGAGCGTGTGAGGATCAGGCCAGGAAGCGGTTGATCATCGAGATCAGGTCCATCGTGCTGATCGGCTTGGGCAGGTATTCGTCGCAGCCCGCCGCGATGAACCGCTCGCGGTCGCCGCGCATGGCGTTGGCGGTCAGGGCGATGACGGGGATTGCCATGGTGCCCGGATGGGCTTTGATGCGTTGGGTCGCCTCGACGCCGTCGATGCCCGGCAGGCTGATGTCCATCAGGATCAGGTCGGGCAGTTCGTTGGTCGCCACTTCCACGCCGGTCAGCCCGTCTTCGGCCTCGAGGACCTCGAACCCGCGCGCCGCCAGGATCTTACGCACGAGCCGCTTGTTTTGGAAGTTGTCTTCAACATACAGAATGCGTTTGGATGACATGAACATCTCCCACAGAGCGCAAATTAACCTGTCTGGGCCGGGCACGCCCGGTCGAGGGGAGACGAGCCGCCGGCCCGCCGCCCGCCTCGCCCGGAACACAGGCCTTTAGCCGCTGCTCAACGTTTCGTTCACCGAATCGATCAATGCCTGGCGATCGAGATTGGCCTTTTGGAACAGCGAGATGATTTTCTCCAACAACCGCTCGCGCTGCGCGGCGGGCACGTCCTTCGCCGTCAGCACCACGACCGGAATGTCGCGCGTGGACTCGTTCGCTTTCAGGCGTTCGAGCAACGCCTCGCCCGTCGTATCGGGCAGCATCAGGTCCAGCACCACCAGCGCCGGATTCTCCGATTCGATCGTCTGCCAGCCCGACGCGCCATCGTACGCTTCGTGAACGCGATAGCGCCCGGTGGCTTCCAGCAGGCGCCGGATCAGGCGGGCGTCGCGCCGGTCGTCGTCGATCACGACGATGTCGCGCAGCGGTTCAGGCGTGTCGGGGTCGAGCGCATCCTTCGACGCTGCCGCCACCTGCCCGGCGGAGGCTTCGGCCAGGTCGTCCGGCGTGTCGGTCAGGTCGCCACCCAGCGTCTTGACGACGTGCTCGACCAGCTCGCGCGTGTTGAAGGCGCCCTTCTGCCACAGGGACTCGGCGCGGCCTTCCAGGCGGGCACGGTCGGCGGGCGTGAGCGTCTTGGCCGACACCACCACGACGGGAATGTGCGCCACTTCGCTATCGGCCTTGAACGACTCCAGCAGGGCGAACCCGTCCAGGTCCGGCATGGTCAGGTCCATCACCACCAGGTCGGGATTGCGCTGGCGAACCAGGTCCAGGCCGTCGAGCGGGTTGTTGACCTCGAACACGCGATAGTTCTTGTGCGCCTGCAACAGGCGGCGGATCAGGCGGCTGTCTTGCGGGTTGTCGTCGATCACCACGACGGTCGTCACCTGCTCGTCGAGCCGTTCCAGGGCCGCGCCCAGCCCTTCTTCGAGCTGGGTATGCCCGGCGGTCGCCTCGGCGCCGAATTGCAGATCGAGAACGTACTGATCTTCCAGAATGTGCTTCTCGGCGGGGAAGGTGTGGCCGGAGCAGTTGACCACGACCGTCTCGTCAGCGCCGATCACCCCGTCGGCGATCAGCTTCTCCAACCCGGCGAAGGCCACCGACGCCGCCGGTTCCATGCTGTAGCCCTCGACGCGCGCCATGCGGCGCATCGCCCGGAACGCCTCGCCGTCGGACACGGCGATCATGGTGCCGCTCGTCTCCTGGCACGCACCGCGCAGCATCGTGTACGCCCGCCCCGGATCGCCGGTCGCCAGCACGGTGATGCGCGTGTGGGGCACCACCGGCTCGGCCTTCTCCTGCCCGGCCTGCCAGGCCGTCGCCATCGGCGAGCAGCCCTCCGTCTGGATCAGCGCCAGCCGGGGCAGTTTGTCGATCAGGTCCATCTGCTTGAGCTCTTGAAAGCCTTTCCACACGCCCAACGGCCCGATTCCGCCACTGACCGCCTGCACGTACCAGTCCGGCGCGCGCCAGCGGCCATCGCCCAGCGGCTCCAGGCGGGCGAGCTGTTCGGCGATCTCGAAGGCGACGGTTTTGAACGCCTCGCGCCCAGGGATTGAATCGGCGCCCGAGTCGTAATACAGGTTGCGCCGCGCTGCAAAGTCGATGGCGACCGCCTTCGCCTGGTCGTACGTGCCCGTGATCTTGACCACTTCGGCGCCGTACAGCGCCAACTCGCGCAGCTTTTCGGCGGGCACCGTGCTCGTCAGGAAGATCCACAGCCGGATGCCGGCCCGCGCGCAGAAGGCCGCGTAGGCCGCGGCTTTGTTGCCGGTGGAGGCCATCACGCATTCGGTGATGCCGCGCTGCCGCAGGTTGGACACGGTCACCGTCCCCTGGCGATCCTTGAAACTGCCGGTGGGCGACTGGCGCTCGTCCTTGATGAAAATGTGCTGGTGCTCCAGCTCGCGGCCCAGGTTGGTCGCCTGGGTGAGCGGGGTCCAGCCTTCGCCCATCGACACGACCGCCGTCATTTCCGCCAGCGGCAGCAGTTCCTCGTAGCGCCAGAGCGTCGAGGTCCGGTCGGCGAGGCCCGCCCGCCACGCTTCCGCCGCCGCGTCGTAATCGTAGCGAACGTCCATCCATTTCGACCCGCAGGCCGCGCATTGGGCAGGCAGCGGCTCAACCGGCATTTCGTGGCCGCAATCGAGACAAACAACCGATTTCATCAGCGAGGGCATCGTCAGAGCATCCTTCTTGAAGCGATCTTTACTAGATTAACATAGTTCAGCGCATGGCCGGAGCGGCGCCACAGGCCGCCCCAACCATGCCCTGAATACAACAACCCCATTCCCCCCCGCCCGGCAAGCACACTAAGACACAGGGCTGGCCGGGATCGTGAACGTGAAGGTCGAGCCGTGGCCGTACTCGCTCTCGACCGTGATGTCGCCGCCGTGCATCTGGATCAACTGGCGGGTGATCGACAGGCCCAGGCCGGTGCCGCCGACCCGCCGCGTATGCGACTGGTCCACCTGGCGGAACCGCTCGAAGACCAGCGGCAGATTGTCGGGCGTGATGCCCACGCCGGTGTCGATCACCGAGACCCGGATCATCGCCGGATCCTCGTCCTGCTCGGCGTGGACGGTGATGCTGCCTTCTTCGGTGAACTTGATCGCGTTGGTCAGCAGGTTGTTGACGATCTGGCGCAGGCGCAGCGAGTCGACGTGAACCTTCGGCAGCGACTCCGGCACATCGACCACCAGGTCTACCGATTTGTCGCCCATCAAGACGCGGGACGTGTTCATCATCTCTTGCAGGAATTCCCTCAGATCGACGTCCTCGGTCACGAGGTCCATCTGCCCGGCTTCGATCTTCGCCAGGTCGAGGATGTCGTTGATCAGGTTCAGCAGGTGCTTGCCGCTGCCGTGGATGGCGGTGACGTCCTCGTTCATGTCTTCGGTCAGCTCGCCGTCGATGCCATCCAACAGCACCTCGGCGTACCCGATGATCGAGTTGAGCGGGGTTCGCAGCTCGTGGCTCATCGACGCCAGGAATTCACTCTTGAGCCGGTCGACCTCGCGCAACTGCTCGGCCACATACACCTGTTCGGCGAAGAGCCGCGCGTTGTGGACGGCGATGGCGACCTGTGCCGCCAGCGTGGTCATCACCTGGACGTCCTCGCCGGTGAACCGTCCGGCGAAGCTCGACTGCACGTCCAGGACCCCGATCGGCGTTTCACCGACGATCAGGGGGACGGCCATCTCCGAGCGCGTTTCCGGCAGCAGCGGGTTCGGCAGGAAGTCGGGCGCCTGGGTCACGTCGTTGATGACGACGCCCCGGCGCGTGCGGTGCGCGCGCGCCACCAGGCTGCCGGGGTTGCTGGCCGCGATGCGGTGCTGCCGGGCGAGCATGAGCTGGCCGACCTCACCCGCGCCCGCTGCCAGCACGAGGTACTCGCCCGTGTCGTCCAGCAGGTAGATGTGCGCGTGATAGAGGCCAAACCGTTCTTTCGTCAGGTTCGACACGTTCCAGAGCAGCCGTTCCAGGTCCAGCGATGTCGACGCTTCCGCCGACACTTCGGCCACCGTCTGGAGCTCACCAGCGCGCTGTTCGGTTTCGTCGAACGCCCGGTACTGCTCGATGGCCTGGGCAACGTGATCGGCGACCGACTGCACCAGCATGATCTCCTCGCCGGACAGCTCGCGGTCGCGGTCTTCGCCAACCTTGATCGTGCCGATAGGCTGGCCGCGCAGCACGACGGGCTGGGCGTGAAGGCGTCCGCCGCCATTGTCCGCGCCGGGCACAGTCTCCAGCGGGCCGGTATCGCCCGTCAGCGGGCGAACGTCCTGCAGGTCGTACGCATAGCCGACGCGCTCGCCACGCCCCACGCGCCCCAGGTAGCTCTCCCAGCGCTCACGGGTCAGGCGGCGGTTGATAGAGTCGGCACGCTCGATAGCGGCCTGCGTTTCGGCGTAGGACTGGGCGCCGCGCAGAGCCGCCGCCAACTGGTTCGCCATCGCCTGGAACACCGGCAGGTTGTCGGTCGTGAACTGGCCGACATGCTGCGTTTGCAGGTCCAACACGCCGAGCACCTGGTCACCAATCATCAGCGGGATCGCCACCTCCGAGCGCGTGTCGGGCAGCAGCGGGTTGGGCATGTGGACGTCGCTGGTCTCGGTGTCTTCCACCAGCACCGGGGTTCGGGTGCGGACCGTCCGCGCCACAATCGACGTTGCGGACAGGTCCAGGCGGTGCTTGCGTTCCAGCAGCAGTTGGCCGACCTCGCCCGTACCGGACACCAGCACCGCGTATCGCTGTGCATCGTCCACCAGGTAGATCTGCGTGTAGTAAAGATCGAACCGCTCGCGGATGTAGTCCACCACGCGCGGTAGCAGGTCGTCCTGCTGGTAGATGCTCGTCGCAAGCTGGCCGACCTCAAGCGTCGTGAACAGGTCCTGGGTGCGGGCAGCGACGCGCGCCTCCAGCGAGCCGACGAGGTCCTGGAGCTGTCCGGCCATCGCATTGAACACGGTCGCCAGCACACCAAGCTCGTTTCGCTGGCGGATCGTCGCGCGCTGCGACAGGTCGCCGGCGGCAATACTGGACGCCGCAGACGTCAGGGTCGCCACCGGGCGCGAGATGCGCGTGGCCTGGAACAGGCCGAACCCCACCGCGATCAGGGCCGCGGCCACCGCCAGCAGGAAGCTGAAGTTGCGCGCATTGATGAACGCACCCAGCGCCTCGCTCTCGTCTTCCTCGGCGATCATGGCCGATTGAAGCTCGGGGATCCACTGGTACACGCCGATCACCTTCTTGGGGGGGGTGCGGTAGTCGTCATACACGCCCGATCCCGCCTCGCCCTGGATGGCGCGATCGATCCCCTCGCTGTGATAGGCCTGATTCATGCCGTATCCTTCGAAACGGCTCGGCGTCAGCAGGTAGTTACTCTGCGAGCTCACCAGGTACGTTTCGCCCGAGTCGCCCAGACCGGTACGCTCGGTCATGATGTGGCCCAGAGTGTTCACGTCCAGCCGGGCGGCCAACACGCCGACCAGCCGGTTCCCCGTGCCGTACACCGGCTGGGCGATGACGATCGTCAGCTCCTGCTGGCCGACTTCGTAGTAGGGCGCCTGCGTGTAGCGCTCGCCCTGCAAGCTCGGCCCGAAGAACGGCTGGCGTACCACCACCTGGCCGACCAGCACGGGATCAGAAGCGGCCAGCACCTGGCCGTCGGTGTTGTAATAAAACAGGTTCTTGAAGTTGGCGTTCGATTCCACTGCGTCGGTCAGGAACGAGTTGACCGTGCGATACTGGGTCTCGTTGTGAATGTCGGACGCCGCGAGGATCACCAACCGCAGATGGCGAGCGCCGCCGGCCTGGATGAGACTCAATGCCTCGTGACTGGTGTCCAGCCACGTCGCGATCTGCTGGCGCTTGAGCTCGGCCACGGACTCGAGCTGAGCCACGACCTGATCTTGAGCCTGCGCGCGCGTTTGCTCCAGGGTGATCACCGAGACGAGGATTACCGGGATCGCCGCCAGCACCACGAAGTTGGCGATCAGGGTCCAGCGCAGTTGGCGCCACCATGGCAGAGATTGGCTGGGAGAAGGTCGTTCAACACTCATAGTTTCGGTCCTTTTTTACGACCGGCTGCTGCCCCAAGCGGGGGCGCCTCTATCCGTACACTTTATCCAGGAACGACAGGGTATAGACCTGATCCAGATCGACCGCTTCGGACAGCACGCCGTGCTCGACCATGAAGTCCTGGGTGAATGCCCACACGTCGGGGTCCATGTCGCCAATGCGCTGGCCCGACGGTTCGAGCAGCGGCACCGACGCCTGCATGGCTTCCGGCTGGAATTCGCGGATCGTATCCGGCAGATCGTCGCCAAAACGGTCCAGGACGATCTGGGCCGCGTCGCTCGGGTTGGTGACTGCCCAGTCCATCCCGGCCACGGTGGCTTTCAGGAATGACTCCACCAGTTCCGGGCGCTCGTTGATGGTCTCTTCAGACGTGAAGATCAGGTTGACGTAGATATCGACGCCGTAATCGCTCGCCATGATGTTGACGACGGTGTCGTCCGTGCGCGCCTCGACCTGCATGGCCTCGTTGGTCAAAAAGCCCAGATAAGCGTCGACCTCGCCATCGACCAGCGGATCGACGACGAAATTCTCGTTGGGCACCTCGACGATCTGCGTCCGGTCGATGTCCTGCACTTCGAGCATGGCCTCATACGTCATGGTGAGGTTGCTGCCCTCTTCGATCATCACGCGCTTGCCGGCCAGGTCTTGCAGGCGGGCGATCTCGCTGCTGCCCAGCGCGATGATCGACACCGGGCTGCGCTGGTAGATCGACGCAATCGCCACCAGCGGCTTGCCCTCGGCGCGGGCCCGCAGCAGCGACGCCGCATCGCCCACACCAAAATCGACGTCACCGCTCAGGACCAGCCCCAGCGCGTCGATGTACTGGCCGTTTTCGTCAAACCCGCCGCCGCGGATGTCCACTTCCAGCCCGTTGTCGGCGTAGAAGCCCTGGGCGTCGGCGGCATACAGGCCGGCGAATTCGATGGTGTTGACCCATGAAAGCTGGATGCTGGTCGGCGTCAGCGACTGGGATTCATCTTTCTTGTCGTCGTCGTTTGAATCGGACCCACAGGCTGCCAGCAGCACCAGCGACAGCGCTAACACCATGATCAAGCTGATTGTACGGGGTGATTTTTTGAACACGCGTCTTTTCTCCAATTCTCGTCAGTGGTTCAGACCGGTCAGGAATGGATCGATTCCAATTCAGGCGCAGGATCGGTATCTGCGCCGCGATCTGTCTCGCCTTCCTCGGCGGAAACAGGCTGAAGCTGAAGCTCGATGGCGGTATGCGGCACGCGCAGGGCACGCCCCAACTCGCGCGCTGCAACCTGCAACACGTCTTCCAGGCTCACCGCCTGCTGGATTTCCTGGGTGATAGCGCCCAAGACCTGCTGGTGCCGGCTGGACCGGTCCACCTCGCTGAACAGGCGCGCGTTGTCCAACGTCACCGCGATCTGCCCGCCCAACGTGGAGAACACGATCTGCAGGTCGGCATCGAAACGGGCCGTCACCTGCGACTGCACGTCCAACACGCCCAGCACGCGGTTCTGCACCGCCAGCGGGAAGGCCGCCTCCGAGCGCGTGGCGGGCAGCAGCGGGTTGGGCAGAAAGTCCTCGACCTCGGTCACGTCGTCCACCACGTAGGGGCGGTTATCGCGCGCGGCGCGGGCCACAATACTCTGCGCGTCCAGGGGGATGCGGTGCCCGCGCTCCTTCATCGCGCGCCCGGCCTCACCGGCACCCGCCGCCAGCGTCAGGTGATTGTCTTCCAGCAGGTAGATGTGCGCGTGATACAGGCTGAAGTTTTCTTTGGTCATCTCGACCACGATCGGCAGCAGCTCGTCGGGATCGAGAATGGTCGCCACCTGTTCCGACAGGCGGGCGGCCACCTCGAGATCGCGCGTGCGGGCGCGGATACGGTCTTCGAGCGTGCGATTGGTGCGCTCGATCTCGGCGCGAGACTGGCCCAACTGGTCGGCCATGGTGTTCATCGTCTCGGCCAGGCGAATCAGCTCGCGGCTGCCGGTCGGCTTGACCCGGTAATCCAGGTGGCCCGCGCTGAACTCCGTCGCCGCCTGGGCCAACGCGTTGATCGGCGCCACGACGCGGTTGCGCAGCATGAAGGACACCACCAGGCCGACGACCACGATCGCGCCCAGCGCCGCCACCACGATGGTGGCGATCTGCTCGGTCAGCGCGCCGGAGAGGGAGTCCGCATCGACGCCGACGGCGACCAAGAACTGCTCCGGCCCGTCGGACGTCGGATTGTCGAACACTTCGCCGGTGACGTAGACCGAGCCATAGCCCGCAACCGACACTTGCTCGGTCGCGGTGGTCGAGAAGTTGCGGAGCGCGCTCACCGTCTTGCCCTGGTAAGCCGGGTCCGAATGGAAAATCACCGCGCCATCGGGCCAGGTGACGGTGATGAACTCGATATCCGCGTTGGACTCGACCATGCCGGCCAGGCGCTCGTCAAGCTCGGAGATGTCCTGCAAGGTGTTGATCAACGGGCTGACCGCGCGAATGGTGGAATGGACGTTCTCGATCAACAGCAGGCTGCGCTGGCGTTCGGCATCGACCAGGGTGTTGCGCTCCTGGCGAAACTGAACGGACATCAGCCCTACCGCCATCAAGACCAGGGCCAAAACGATGAAGACGATCAGTTGTACCTGTAGACTGGTTTTTCGTAGCATGGTTTCTTACCTGCTCACTGCAAGACCGTCCGGGCCGTAAATGGTGGACACTTCGATAAGATCGAGTGGAATCTGCACGTTCCAGCGCTGCACCGCCGCCGAATTGAGCACCAGCTTGCCGCGCCGCGGCATCGTGACGGCGATATCCTGCGGCGACTCGCCCTGCAGGATGCGCGCCGCCATCAGCCCGGCCTCGTAACCCTGCGCCTCGCCCGAGATCACCGAGCCGCCCAGGCCGCCCTCGATCGCCCCCATATCCCACAACGACACGACCGGGACGGCGGAATTTTCGACGGTCCAGGCCATCACGTCGGCGCCTTCCATGACGACGCCGCGTTCGTCGTGCAGCGTCTGGTACAGCCCGACGATCAGCACGTCATAAACCGCCGATATCGAAGACACCAGGCTCTGCCACTCGACATAGGAATTGGTCGAGAACATGTGCGCGCCCAGGAACCGGTCGGATCCGTGGAGCGCGGTGCGCATGTCGCCAGCCGACACGATGGCTGTGTGCGAGCTGTCGGACAGCACCGCCACCAGCCGGGCATCCGGGAACACCGTGGCGACCCATTCCATGGATTCGGCCACGTGGATGCGCTCCAACACCCCGGTGATGTTCGGTCGCCCGGTCAGGCCGTCGATCTCGTCCGGAGCGTTGTTCAGCCCGGCATACACGAACGGCACCGACTCATCGGGCCAGGTGGCGACGACCCTCTCGATCGCGTTGTTGTCCGTGGCGATGACGACGTCGGGCCGGGTTTCGAGGATGTAGTCGCGCGCCTCGCCCACGATAGTCGCCAGATAATCCGGGGTGTTATGGCGTTTCGTGTCCATCCAGAAGTGGTCGAGTGTCACGGCGCCGTCGTCGACCGCGTAACCGGCCTCGGCCAGCCCGGCGGTGACGCCCAGGATCAGCTCCTGCTCCCACCGGTATTCGGCATGATAACTGTGGAGCATCAGCACGCGCGGCGGCGCATCCTGGGCGTGTGCAGCCGCGCCCGCCGCCAGCGGCAGGATCAAACACAGGAGCACAGCGAGGGATAGACCTGTACTGCGATGGCGAACAGCACCCATATAAAGCCCCCTCAAGCATTAATCCAAAATCTGTCTCCACTGGAGTCAGTCAGCAGTCAATATGGCATAGCATAAAGATAAAGTCAAGTTACAGTTGAGCGAAATACAGGTGTCTTCATGGGTTTTTCATACGATTCAAACGGTACCCATACGCTGCGGCCCTGCTTCCGGCAATTTGTACAAGGAAATAGGTCTTGCCCCACAACTTGCTATAATGAGAGCATGTGGTGCTCTCGAGCACCGTCGAGGCCCGTATGGTGAAACCCGGTGAGAGTCTATGCCTGACGTCCAACCTGTAAGCCCTGATGCCGTGATCAAACTCGTGCGCGAGCACGACGTCCGCTCGGTGGACCTCCAGTTCACCGACGTGGCGGGCATGGTCAAGACTGTGACCATCGATGCCGATCACCTGCCCGCAGCCTTTGAGCATGGCGTCTGGTTCGATGGCTCGGCGGTCGAAGGCTTCGCGCGCGTGGCCGAATCCGACATGTATCTCAAGCCCGACCCCGCCACCTTCGCCGTCATCCCCTGGGAGACGCCCAACCGCGAGGTGGGCCGCACGGCGCGCCTGTTCTGCGACGTGTACACGCCCAACGGCCAGCCCTTCGCCGGGGACCCGCGCGGCGCGCTGCGCCAGGCGATGGAGCTGGCCGAGTCGATGGGAATGCGGTACGTGGTTGCGCCGGAGATCGAGTTCTACCTGTTCCACGAACCCAGCGGCTCCGCCCCGTTCCAGCTTGACGACCAGGTTGGCTATTTCGACGCGTCGGGGGGCGTCGCCCGCACGATTCGCAAGCGGGTGAACGACGCGCTACGCGCGATGGGCATCGTCGTGGAGACGAGCCATCACGAAGTCGGCGGCGGGCAGCACGAGATCGACCTCAAGCCGACCGACGCGCTGCGCATGGCCGACGCCATCGTGACCGCACGCATGGCGGTGCGCACCATCGCCCGCCAGGAGGGGCGCTTCGCCACGTTCATGCCCAAGCCAATCACCGATGCGCCGGGCAGCGGAATGCACGTTCACCAGTGGCTGCGCGATGTCGAAACCGACGCCAACCGCTTCGCCAACCCCACCGACGATTACGGCATGTCGGGCGAGGCCAAGGCGTTTCTCGCCGGGCAGCTCACCCACGCGCGCGCCATTTGCGCCGTGCTGGCGCCGCTGGTCAACAGCTACAAGCGCCTGATGGCCGGGCTGGAGGCGCCGATCTACGTCACCTGGGCCCAGCTCAACCGGGGCGCGCTGCTGCGCGTGCCGCGCCTCGCCTCGCAAAACCAGCCGGGCATCGGCCTGGAAATGCGCTGCACGGACCCAAGCTGCAATCCCTACCTGGCCTTCACGGTGCTGCTGCACGCCGGGCTGCGCGGGATCAAAGACGGGCTGGCGCTGCAGCCCGCCGCCGAAGAGGAACTGTACGAAGTGTCGAACCGTCGCCGCCATCTGACGACGCTGCCCGTTTCACTCCACGAGGCCCTGGACGAGTTCGAAGCCAGCGAGCTGGCCCGCGAGGCGCTGGGGCTGCACCTCTTCGAGCGGTTCCTCGAAGCCAAGCGGCTGGAGTGGAACGATTATCTGCTCATCGTCAGCCCGTGGGAGCTTGACCGCTACCTGGGAATTTACTGATCCTTTGATACCATTAACAACGATGGTTTTGCTCCATCCCCGGCCAGCACCGCCCGGCCTGGGAGCTATGCCGTAGGGTGAGGACTCGTCCAACGACCTCTTTAGCAGTGAGGACACCGGTGCAGGCACCCATCGAGATCACGGTCTTCAACCTGCTCCGCCTGGCGCTGCCGGTTGGCACGACGGTCGTCGCCGGCCAATCGTCGCTCGACCGCCCGGTGACGTGGGTCAACGTCCTGAACACGCGCCCCCCCGCCTTTCCCGACCTGCGGGGCGGGGAGATCGCGCTGCTGTCGCTGGACGCCATGCGCCTGCTCAGCGACAAGCTGACATTGGTCGGCCTGGTGCGCGAGCTGGCCGAGATGGACGTCGCGGCGATTGGCGTCGTGGGCGAGATCGGCCAGCCTGCCCAGGAAGCCGCCAACGAGGCCGAGATCGTCCTGCTGCGCCTGCCGGACACGACCGTCCTGCGCGACGTCGAGCGGCAGATCGCCCAACTGCTGATGGGCACGCCCCTCTCGCCGGACCAGCGGGGCCGCGAAGTCCGCGAGCAGCTCTTGCAGCTCTCGACCGAGAATCGCGGCCTCGAAGCGCTGGCGGACGTGCTGGCGAACATGGTCGGCAAGACGGTCGTCGTGCAGGACAAGCGGCTGCGCCCGCTGGCGGTCGCCGGGCCGCTGGCGCGGTCCGACAACTGGACCATCATCGAGGACGCGCTCTACGACACCAACCCGCTGCCGGCCCTGTTCCGCGACCGGATGGAAGTGGCGCAGGTCAGCCCGGACCCGGTCGCGGTGCCGCTGCCGCACATGGGCCTGCGGCGGCTGGTCGCGCCGATCGTCGCGGGGAAGATGGGCCGCGGCTTTCTCTCGCTGATCTTCGGCAGCGACGAGCCATACGACGAGCTGGACATCGCCTTCACGCGGCACGGCGCGGCGGTTTGCGCGCTGGAGATGGCGAAAGAAAAGGCGATCCGCGAGGCGCAGAAGCGCGTGCAGGGCAACGTGCTGGAGCAGTTCCTGGGCGGCAGCATCAGCGAGAGCGAAGCCCTGCTGCGCCTGACCCGCCTGGGATACCAGCCCGACCAGCAGTACACCACGCTGTATATCGGCGGGATGCGCGAGAACCAGCCCACCGCCCGCCAGATCGAGGCGCTGTGCAACGAGCAGGCCGGGGCGCTCAGTTTTGGCGCGCTGGTACAGCCCTATGGCAGCGAGGTGATCGTCTTCTGCGAGGGCGACGAAACGACCGCGCGCGACCTGGCGCTGGCCGTGCAGGGCCGCGTCACCGAGCGCTACCGGGCGCAGGTCGCCATCGGCATGGGCCAACCGGCGACCGATCTGCAGGCGTGGCGCGAGAGCTTCCAGCAGGCCATCGCCGCTTACCGCACCGCGCACCAGTGGCGCCTGACGTCGCCGCTCGGCTTCTGGGAGATGGGCGTCTACCGGCTGCTGTCGCTGCTGGCCGGATCGCCGGAGCTGCGCAAATTCTATTACGAGACGCTCGGCGATCTGGCGGACCACTCGGCTCAGAACAGCGAGTTCATCACGACGCTGGAGGCGTTTTTCGAGGAGCACGGCAACCTGACGCGCACCGCCAAACGGCTGCACGTCCACCGCAATACCCTGCTGTACCGCATGGACCGCATCAAGGAGATCAGCCGCCTCGATCTCGACAACCCGGAAACGCGCCTCGCCGTCCATCTCGCCCTGCGCATCCGGCGCATTCTGTAATCCTCTCCACATAAGGAGCCTGAATCATGTCCAACCCCATCCGTCTCGCCCTCATCGGCACGGGGATTTTCGCCCGCGACGCGCACATCCCGACGCTGCAAGCGCTCGGCGACGCGTTCGAGATCGTGGCCCTGTGCAACCGCAGCCGCGAGCCCGCCGAAGACCTGGCCGCCGAGCTGGGCACCCCGGTCGACGTCACGACCGACCTGGACGCGCTGCTGGCCCGCGACGACATCGACGCGGTGGACGTCGTCGTGCCGATCCACACCCTGCCGTCCGTGGTGGAGCAGGCGCTCGCCGCCGGGAAGCACGTCATCAGCGAAAAGCCGGTCGCCCCGGACGTCGCCACCGGGCGGCGGTTGCTGGCCCTGTACGGCCAGCACGCGGATCGGGTGTGGATGGTGGCCGAAAACTGGCGCTACGATCACGTGATGTCGGGCGCGGCGGAGATCATCCGGCGCGGGGATATCGGGCGCCCGCTGCTGGTGGACTGGGCGCTGCGCTCCGATTTTTCGCCGTCCAACAAATACTTCTCGACGACCTGGCGGCGCGAGAACCGCTTTCCCGGCGGGCTGCTGCTGGATGGCGGGGTGCACTATGCCGCCGCGCTGCGAATGCTGGCGGGCGAGGTCGCCAGCGTGAGCGTCGTCGCGACGCAGCACAGCCCGGACCTGCCGCCGGTCGACACGCTCAGCGCCACGTTGGTCTTCGAGAATGGGGCATTGGGCAGCTTCGGCGTCACCTATGCCGCGGGAGGACCGTGGCCGTGGGCGCTGACCGTCACCGGCGACGAGGGCGCGCTGCGCATCTCGGACGGCGTCATCTCCGTCGCCACCGGCAGCGACACCTACGCGCTGGAACTGCCCGAACATCAGGGCATCCGCGAGGAATTCACGGCCTTCGCCGCCGCCATTCGCGACGGCGCGCCGCATCACAACACGCCCGATCAGGCCGTGCAGGACGTTGCCCTGATCGAGGCCATGCTGCGCGCGGCGGAAACGGGCCAGCACGTCGCGCCGGAGCGCATCGTCTGACGGGCGTCAGGGCCGGAAGGGAACCTGCACCGTGATCAGGGCGCCCTGGCCCTCTTCGCTCTCGATCAGGAAGGTGCCGCCCAACCGCCGGGCGCGCTGTTCCATGTTGTGCAGGCCGAAGCTCTCCGGCTTGCTGAGCGCTGTCTCCGGATCGAAGCCGCGCCCGTCGTCGCGCACCGTCAGCACCAGCATATTCCCGACCTCGCGCACCTTGACCCGCACCTGGGTCGCCTGGGCGTGGCGGGCCACATTCGACAGCGCCTCGCGCACGATTTGCGTCAGCGAATGGCGCTGCTGATCGTTGAGCGTGCGCAGCGATGACGGCACGTCGACCACGACGTCCACCCGCGCAAAGTCGCGGAAGTGGCGCGCCAGGTTGTCCAGCCGCTGGCCGAAGGTCGCCTGTTCTTCGCGGGCGCTGCGCAGGTTGCGGATGTACATCCGGATGTCTTCGATGATCGTGTTCAGGTCGTGGATGATGCCCTCGTACTGCGTGTGCTGTTCGGGCGTCATGGGGAACTGCCCGCGCAGGATCTCCAGCTTCATGCCTACCGCGTACACTGACTGGATCACGCCGTCATGCAGCTCCATGCCGATCCGGTCGCGCTCGCGGCTCAATGCGATCGACTGGAGTTGTTCGGACAGGCGGGCATTCTCGATCGCCACTGCCGCGTGATTCGCCAGCAGCACGATCAGCCGTTCGTCGTCTTCGCTGAACGGCTCGCCGTCCAGTGGATCGGTCAGGTACAGATTCCCCAGGCGCTCGCCCCGGCTGATGATCGGCACCCCCAGGAAGCGCGTCATCGGCGGGTGATGGCTGCAGAATCCCGCGGAGCGCGGGTCGTCGTGCAGATCGTCGAGCCGGATCGGCTCGTCGGAGTCCAGGATCGCGCCGAGCAGCCCCAGGCCGCGCGGCTCGTGATCGATCTGGCTGGCGACGAAGGGATCCATGCCCGACGTGATGAACGCCTTGAGCGTGCCGTCGTCGTTGGGCACGCCCAGCGCCGCATAGCGGGCATCCACCAGCTCGCGGGCGATGTCGGTGATGGCCTTCAGCGCGCGGGGCAGCGTCAGCTCGCTGGTCACCGCCGCCGCCGCGCGGCTGAGCGCGTCCAGCATATTGGCGTTATGGCCGGTTGAATGATCGGGAGTATGAGAAGTTGAGTTCATTGTGATCACCGTTTGCTTTCTGATCCGATCACGACTACCATGTTTGAGAGATAATCACTACCAAAATACAGACTACGCGGCCCGCTCGGACCATCATTGGTTTTTATTGCAGTTCACATTGTATAATCTGGTCGAGCGCGCCGCGGGTGGCCTGCTGGCCGTGCGTTCAACCTGTATCCGGAAAACCGAAACACCTTTAACTGCATCATGTCGGAGAACCTAGTGACCCCACTGCGCATTCTTATCGCCGACGATCACGCGGTCGTTCGCGCGGGCCTCAAAGCGCTGCTCGAACAACAACCGGACTTCACTGTCGTGGCCGAGGCCGAAAGCGGGATCGATGCCGTGCGCCAGTCGCTGGCCCACAAACCGGACATCGTCGTGATGGACATCCGGATGCCGGGCGGGCTGTCGGGCATTGAAGCCTGCGAGCAGATCACGGACGGCCTGCCCGGGATCAAGGTGATCATGCTCACCTCGTACGCGGAAGACGAACTCGTCATGGACGCCGTTCGCGCCGGCGCGGTCGGGTACGTCCTCAAGCGCGTCGGCAGCACCGACCTGGTAGACGCCATCCGCACGGTGGGCCGGGGCGATGCCCTGATCGATCCGACGATGACCAAAGCCCTGCTCGAAGAAGTCCGCCAGGCCGCCCAGGTCAAAGAAGCGTCGGCCTTTTCGGAACTGACCCCGCAGGAAATGCGCATCCTGGCCTTGATGGTCGAGGGCCTGACCAACCGCGAGATCGCCGCCCAGTTGTTTCTAGGCGAGGGCACGGTCCGCAACTACGTTGGTAACATTCTGAGCAAGCTCCAGGTATCCAATCGCGCTGAAGCTGCCGTCTTCGCCGTCAAAAACCACATCGAGCGCCATCTGCCCGCCGACGACGAACACTAGTCATACCTCGTGCCGCGGCTCGCTGAACTGGTCCGGATCGGGCGCGTCGGGCGGCAAATGCCGCTTCGTCAGCCAGCGCAGCACGGAGATCACGAACCATCCCAGCAAGGTGGCCCCCGTCGCCATCACGTACAGCCGGGCTCCGGCGGTCAGGCCGATCATCGCCACCATCCAGAGCGAGGCCGCCGTCGTCAGGTCGCGCACGCGATCCCGGTGTTGGACGATGACGCCCGCGCCCAGGAACCCGATCCCGGTGATGACATTGGCGGCCAACCGCGCCGCCGAGTCGGCGCCGTATTGCAGGTGGGCCATGCTGATCACCAGGGCCGAGCCCATGCCGACCAGCATGTGAGTGCGGATGCCTGCCGGGCGGTGCCGCCATTCGCGGTCCAACCCGATCAGCCCGGACAACACCAGCGCGACCGCTACCGGAATCAAGGCTTCGATCTGATCGCCAACGCTCATCGTCGTTCCCCTAGCCTCATCCAACTATAAACACCGGGCCAGCCTAACGGCTAGTGCAAAACATCATCGTGAACATTGGCAATAGGCACACCGGCTTCCGGCCCTTGCGAAACCCGTCGCGCGCCCGGTATTCAAACAAGAAGGCCCGCCTGCGCAGCCTTCGCGCAGCGAGCCACCCCCGGTTTGTCGCCTTGCCGACTCGCCCGGCGTCAGTCCTCGGGCGAGTCTGTTTCGATATACGACGGCGCGTCGGCCTCCTGCGGCAGCCCGAACCCGTTGCCGCCCGACGATCCGAACCCGATGTGACGGCGCGGCAGCAGGTCGTCGCCGGTATTGATCTGGTTCGTCAGGCTACCGATCGACTGGAGCAGTGTCGCCAGATCGACCTCGCGCAGGTGCTGGTGCGCGGCCAGCATCCGGGCGTGGAGCGCCACCTCGCGCACGAACGCGCCCGTCTGGCCGACGAGCTGCGGCACGACCGCCGCGTGGTCGTCCTGCCACTGCGGGCCCATGTAATGCTCCAGCATCTGGCGCGCCAGGTCGTCATCCTGGATCGGCGGGATCACCAGGATCCGGTCCATGCGCCCCGGACGCTTTGCGATCCGCTCGTCGATCACTTCGGGGTAGTTGGTCGTGGCGAGCAGCAGCGCGCCGCGCGGGTTGTTGGGCGACTCCAGCCCGTCGAGCACGTTCAGGATGCGGGCCTTGTCGTCCTTGCGCAAATATACATCGATCTCCTCGACGATCAGCAGCACGGGATAGCCCGCGTTCGCCACGACGTTGAGCGCGTGGTGAATCTTGTGGAACGAGGCCCCGTCGTCGTCCGCGCCGGACACGTACACCACCACGCGTTTCTTGCGCAGCGCCAGCTTCGCCATCGCCGCGCAGAGCATCGTCTTGCCGGTGCCCGGCGGCCCGACCAGCAGCAGCTTGCGAAACGGCGCGAGGTTCAGCTCCTGGTAGATCAGCACGCCGTCCTTGAAGAACGCCTCCATGTCCGAGTGCAGGTCTTCTTTGAGATCGGCGGGCAGGATCACCTCGTCCCAGTCCACCGTGGGCTTGAAATAGGCGTTCGTGCCGCCGATGATGTACACGTCCTGGCGGCGGCTGGGGCGGCGGACCACCTCGTTACACAGCGTCTCGAAATTCACCCAGGCGTCGAGATGCGCGGGCGGCACCAGCGCGATCGACACGATGTTGGGATCGTCGTCGCGGTAGTAGGAGCTGACGTACAGCACCTCGAAGGCGCCGTCGGGATGGTCGAACGAGAAGGCGAACGCGCCGACCGTCTCGCCTAGCACGGGGGTTCGCCCCGGCATGACGTACTCGCTGATCGAGATCACCTCGTCGCAGTCCACCTGCTGCACGCCAGTGTAATAGGCTTTGCCTTTCAGGCGGCGCCGGGGCTTGATGCGATCCTGGGCCAGTTGGTTACCGCAGCTTTCGGCAGCCCACAACAACTGGTAGGGGCGCTCGCCTTGTCGACGGTCCCATTCCTGCCTGGCCCACACAGCCAGCCGCTCGTAGCGCATCATCCATTTTTCTGAACTCATCGGTTCCCTTACGCTGCTCTTTGAGGTTAGTGCCTGTCGCAGTAACGTTGAACGTCGCACGTTCTGGCTTCCCTATTGATGGTGACATCTCGATTGTAACATGCAACCTGCCGAATCTCACAGCCCATGTCCGCGCATCCAGGGGCGGCGATCCGTCGGAGACCGTCCCGCGCCCGCGCGTATGTGATCCGTCAGGGGAACAGCCGCGTCACGCCAGGGCCGCGCGCACGTCTTCCTCGGTGACCGGCCCCTGGCGCACGATCACCGGCTCGCCGTCTTCGAAGGCCACCACCGTCGACGGCACGCCGCCCACGCAGGTGCCATCGTCCAGGTACAGCATCACCGCGTCGGACAGGTAGCGGATCGCGGACTGAATCGTGCAGGCCGGCGGCTGGTCGGACCGGTTGGCGCTGGTCACGGCCAGGACGCCGCCCGCCGCCGCGATAATGGCGCGGGTCGCGGCGTGGTCCGGCACGCGCACGCCAACGGTCGTCAGCGTCGTGAGATTCTCCGGCAGATCGGCGCGTTTGGGCAGCACGAGCGTCAGCGGCCCCGGCCAAAAGGCTTCGGCCAGCCGCCGGGCCGGCTCCGGGAAGTCGTCCACGACCTGGCGCGCGTCGTCGATGCTCGCCAGCAGGACCGGGATCGCCTTCTCCGGCGTGCGCCGCTTGGCGGCGAAGACCCGGTCGATGGCCGGCGCTTTCAGCAAACACCCGACGCCGTACACGGTATCCGTCGGCAGTACGACCAGCCCCCCCGACTGGAGCGCCTCGACGGCCATCGTCAGCGCTTCGGGATAATCAATCGTAATCACTCGCGACATGCATCACCCTCGTCGAAATCCATACGACACGATCGTAACCGGCGTAATCGGCCAGGACGCGCACCTCCGCGCCCTCAAACGCGGCCCCGGCCAGCTCGGCCACGCGTTTCCCCTGCCCGGATTGTATCTCCAACAGGGCCAGCCCGCCCGGCGCCAGCACCCCCGGCGCCTGGGCCAGCAGCCGCCGGATCAGGTCCAGGCCATCCGGGCCGCCATCCAGCGCGGCGCGCGGCTCGAACCGCGCCACCGCCAGACCGTCCAGGTCCGCGCTGGGAATGTACGGCAGATTGGCCGCGATGAGGTCCACCTGGGAAGCGTTGGCGAGCAGAGGTGACAGCAAATCCCCCCGGAACCACGTGATGCGCGCCGCGACACCGGCGCGGGCCGCGTTGTGGCGCGCCACGGCGAGCGCGTCCTCGGACGCGTCGATCGCCCACACCGCCGCGCCCGGCAAATGGGCCGCCAGCGTGACGGCAATCGCGCCGCTGCCGGTGCCCACGTCGGCGATGCGCAGCCCGGCCCGCCCGCGCGCCCATTCGAGCGCCGCCTCGATCAGGTGCTCCGTCTCCGGACGCGGGATCAAGACCGCCGGCGACACCACAAACTCGCGGTCGAAGAAGGCCCGCCGGCCCGTCAGATAGGCGACCGGCACGCCCCGCCCTCGCCCGGCGATCATCTGCCGGAAGCGCGCGGCCTGTTCGGGCGTGAGAGGGCGTTCAGGGTGCGCGTGCAGCGCCGCCCGGTCCACGCCCAGCAGGTGCGCCAGCAGCACGGGCGCGTCGAGCGGTTCCGCACCGGGGACGTCCGCCAGCGCCGCGCGCGCCCAGGCGAGCGCCCGGTCGACGCGATCGCACACAGCTACATCCCGACAGCCTGCAAGCGGTCCGCTTCTTCGCGCGTTGCCAGCTCGTCGATGAATTCGTCCAGCTTGCCATCCAGGATCGCGGGCAGGTTGTGGCTGCTCATGCCAATGCGGTGATCGGTGACGCGGTTCTGAGGATAATTGTACGTGCGGATTTTCTCGCTGCGGTCGCCGGACCCCACCTGGCTGCGCCGGTCGGCGTCCTGTTCTTCGCGCAGGCGTTCCTGCTCCATGTCGTACAGCTTGGCGCGCAGGATGTTCATGGCCCGCAGCTTGTTCTGGAGCTGGCTGCGCTCGTCCTGGCAGGCCACGACGATCCCGGTGGGCAGGTGCGTGATGCGGATCGCCGTCTCGTTCTTCTGCACGTTCTGGCCGCCCGCGCCCGCCGACCGGTACGTGTCGATCTGGAGATCGCCGGAATCGATCTCGACCTCGACATCGTCCATTTCGGCCAGCACGGCCACCGTCGCCGTCGAGGTGTGAATGCGCCCCTGGCTCTCCGTCACGGGGACGCGCTGCACGCGGTGCACGCCGCTCTCGTACTTCAGGCGCGAGAACGCCCCGCTGCCGCGCACTTCGAACACGATCTCTTTGTAGCCGCCCACGCCGGTCTCGTGCGCGCTGAGCACCTCGACCTTCCAGCGGTGATCTTCGGCGTAGCGCGAATACATGCGAAACAGGTCCCCGGCGAAAATCCCGGCCTCGTCGCCACCGGCCCCGGCGCGAATCTCCACAATCACGTTCTTGCTGTCGCGCGGGTCCTTGGGCAGCAGCATCCGGCGCAGGCGGTCTTCCATATCGGGGAGCGCCGCTTCGACGCGGCTGATCTCCTCGCGCGCCAGCCCGGCCATGTCGGGATCGTCGAGCAGCGCCTCGGCCTGTTCCAGCTCGTCGAGCGCCTGCCGGTACCGGCGCGTCAGGTCGACCAGCGGCTGGAGCTCGGCGCGCTCCTGCGCGTACTCGGCCACTTTTTCGTAATCGTTGATGTTGGCCGGGTCGGCGATCATTCGCTCGAGCTCGTCGAAGTGCGCCTCGATGCCGGCCAGCTTATCCAGCAGTGCCCTGTCTACCATTCGTGGACCTCACACAAAAGCCCCGGTCGGGGCTTGTTCGTTCGTCGTCAGGCGAGATTATACCACAATCGCCGGGCGGTCGTGCAGGGTCGAATCGACAGGGCGCCCCCGTGCGGACGCCCTGTGCAGCAAGTTTCGTTCAGATAGGCACATACGCGCCGGATCACGCCCCGGCTGGCTGTGGCTCCCACTCGCCCCCGGCGGCGGGCGCCCCGTTGCGAATCCCGGCCATCAGCAGGCCGAGTTCTTCGCGCGTGGCCGCCCCGGCGGGCAGCGTATCGATGATCTCGCCCTTGTACAGCACGGCGATGCGATCCGACAGCGCCATGATCTCGTCCAGCTCCGCCGAGACGAGCAGCACCGCCGCCCCGGCGTCGCGCTGGGCGATGATCTGGTTGTGGATGAACTCGATCGACCCCACGTCGATCCCGCGCGTGGGCTGGGCGGCGATCAACAGGCGCGGCTTGCGCCCGAACTCGCGCGCGACGATCAGTTTCTGCTGGTTGCCGCCGGACAGGCTGGACCCGCTGGTTTCGATGGACGGCGTGCGAATGTCGAACTCGCCGACGAGCTGCGAGGCGTGGCGGTCGATCGCGATCTGGTCGCGCAGCAGCCCGCCTTCGGGATCGCCCGGCCCGCCGTCGCGGCCCAGCAACCGCCAGGCCGCGCGCCGGGCGCCCTGGCTGATGGACTGGAACATGCCCTGCACGGCTTCCACGCCCAACACCCGGCTGGTGATCAGGTGGGCTACCACGCCGGCGACCAGCTCGTAGACCAGCAGCAGCGTCACGGCGATCAGGAAGGGGTATCGCAGGGCGGCCTGCTGGTCGCGCGTGAGGCCGCGCCCCGCTTCGTACAGGCGCATCTCCGGCGGGACGTCGTACAAATCGAGGATGGCGGTCCACATGCCGCCCTCGTGCCACACCCACAGCGCCACCGCCGTCAGCGCAGCGACGATCGCGCCGAAGATCACGCCGTAGCGCAGCAGTGCCCCTGGCAGCTCGGACACGTCCGGCTCTTTGGCGAAGGGGCGCTCGTAAAAGTCGTTGAGCACCAGGTTATCGGCCACCGAAAACGACTTGACCAGCCCGTGCCGCAGCCGGTCTTCGGGGATGTGGCTGGTGCCCTGGTCTTTGATGCCGCGCGGCGTGATACGCTCGAACCGGATTTCGCGCAGGCCCAACAGGCGGTCGAACCACGCGCGCGGCGGATCGGCGCGCCGGGCCGCCCACAACGACGCCAGCAGCGGGATGCCCGCCGGCAGGTGCAGCGCCAGGAAGATCGGATAGCGCCGCAGCAGCGACCACGCCCCGGCGCGCGCGTCGTCGGCGCGCACGACTTGCAGCCCGAACAGCGACATGCCCAGCGTGGCGCCCAGCGTCTGCCAGCTTCCGAAGAAATACAGCGCGTCGATGATAACGAACACCAGCAGCCCCGCCGCGATCTCGGTGGCCTGAGAGGCGGTCGCGAAGGTCTTGTCGCCGAAGTACCAGACCAGGCTGCCGAAGAAATACGTCAGCACCAGCACCACCACGATATCGACCAGGAAGGCGCCGATGCGCGCTCCGATGCCCGCTTCGGGCTGGACGTCCGGCTGCATCTCGCGCCCCAGCAGTTTAACCGACCCGCCGGACGGCTCGCGCAGGCCGGTCAGCACCTCGACCAGCTCCGTCTGGCCATTGCCCTGCACCCCGGCGATGCCCAGCACCTCCCCGGCGCGCACCCGGAAGCTGACATCCGACAGCGCCCGCGCGCCGCGATCGTTGTACGCGCTCAAGTCGCGCACTTCGAGCACCGGCTCGGCGGGCTGCGCGTCCCCCTTCTCGACCTGGAGGATCACCTCGCGGCCCACCATCATCGCCGCCAGCGAGGTCTCGGTCGCCTCGGCGGGCGTGGTCGTGCCCACCACGCGCCCGCCGCGCATCACGACGATGTGAGACGCCACTTCGAACACCTCTTTGAGCTTGTGCGTGATGAAGATGATCGACACGCCCTGCGCCGCCAGCTCGCGCATGATCTTGAACAGCTCCTGGCCTTCCTGGGGCGTCAGGACGGCGGTCGGTTCGTCGAGGATCAGCACGTCGGCATGGCGGTAGAGCGCCTTGATGATCTCGACGCGCTGCTGCGTGCCGACCGGCAGTTTTTCGATCACCGCCACCGGGTCGACTTCGAGGCCGTACTGCTGCGACAGCTCGCGCACGCGCTGCGCGGCCAGCGATTCGTTGCGAATCTGCGTGATCGTCTGCAGGAAGCCCAACAGCGCATCCAGCCCGCCATCGAGCGGCGACACGGAGCCTTCATACGCGACGTCGACCTGCTCGCGGCGGCGCAGCGTGTGCAGGACGATAGCCGCCAGTCCGAGCGCCGTCAGCGCCACCAGCCCGGCGCGGGCCAGCGTCTCGACGTAAGTGATGTCCACCGCCGCAACGGCGACGTACACCACCGCGATGCCCAGCAGCGCGAGCGCATTGTTGCGATCCAGCGCGCCCGGCTGCGGATCGACTCCGCGCCACGAGTGAATCGCGTGCCAGCCCAACAGGATCAGCAGCAGAGCCACGCTCACCGCGCGGGCCACCGGCGGCACATCGTCGATCGCGTTGAGCAGCGTGCCGGACACGCCATCGTCGCGATACTCTTCGAGGGTCGCCTTGGCGCTGGTGAGCACGCCGTCGATGCTGGAAGAGGCGCGCCCTTCCTTCGCCCAGTCGAACGGGACCCGCGTATGCTCGACGTACGTCACCTTGACCTCGTAGCCGTCCATCTCCTGCGGCCTGCGCTCGCGGACGATCTCGACTTCCTGGCGCAGCGCGACGGCGGTCAGGCCGACGCGAGTGACCATCTCGACCTGGGCCGCGATCCACAGCGCGATGAACGCCAGCCCCGCCCGCCAGGCGATCCCCCAAACCAGCCGCGCCGCCGGGGGAAACGCCACCAACAGCGCCAGCCCGATCCCGACGACCACGCCGCCGATCGCGGTCCGTGTCTCGCCGAGCGCCACGCCCAGGATCACGCTCAAGGCCAGCACGACCACGCTCGGCAGCCACTTGAGGATGAAGCCCAGCGCGCCGCGCCGGCCCCCCTGGTAGGCGACGTCCGCCTCTTCGCCCAACACGACGTTCTCGGCCACGGTCATCACGTCGACCAGTTGGAAATGCTGGTGGACCATGCCGATCCCGTTGCGGATGGCCTCGCGCGGGCTGGCGAAGCGCACCTCGCGCCCCTTGAGGCGGATCGTGCCCTCGTCCGGGTGGTACAGGCCGTAGATGATGTTCATCAGCGTGCTTTTGCCCGCGCCGTTCTCGCCCAGCAGCGCCAGGATCTCGCCCCGCCGCAGCCTGAGGCTGACGTTGTCGTTGGCCAGCACGCCGGGGAACTGCTTGGTCACGCCCTCGACTTCGAGGATGATGTCGCTCTGCTCGTGTTCTGCCATAATCCGTCCCGGTTCACTCTCTGATCAATGTCGCCAGGGCAAACAGCACCAGCAGCACCGCCCACGGCAGCGCCACGTCGAGCCCCAACAGGCGGGCAACCGCCCCCGCCACCAACAGCGCCCCACCAGCGATCAAGACGTTCGTCGCGGTGGAGCGGTGGGCTTCCGCTTCGAGCCAGCGCCGCGCGGTGAATCCGGCCCAGGCGCCGAACAGCAGCATCAAGAGGATCTGCAGGGCAGCCGGCAGCTCCGGCCCGATCACCGCGTCGAGGATCAGCGCGCCGCCCACCACGATCGCGATGATCGCCGGGCCGAACACGTCCCGCTGGCGGCGGCGGCTGGTCACCAGGAAACTGAGCTGGGCCAGGCCCAAACGCGCCTTATTCCCCGCGCCGGATGGCTGAGGTTTTCGCGACGTCGGTTTCGCCATGCTCACCCCTCCGTCTCGTAGACCCGGCCAGTGTGCGCAGGCGGCTGTGCCCGCCCCACGAACCCGGCCAGCACCACGATCGTCAGGATGTACGGCAGCATCCCCACGAGCTGGTGGGGGAAGTCGATGCCGAACTGCTGAAGCTGGCCCTGCAGCGCCGTGGCGAAGCCGAACAACAGCGCGCCGCGCAGCGCGCCCCAGGGCCGCCAGTTGCCGAAGATCATCACCGCCAGCGCGATGAAGCCGCGCCCGGTGGTCATGCCCTGCTCGAACAGGCCCACCGCCGCCAGCGTCAGAAAGGCGCCGCCCAGCCCGGCCAGCATCCCGCCCAGGAACAGGTTGGTATATTGCAGGCGGTAGACGTTGATCCCCAGCGTATCCGCCGCGCGCGGGTTCTCGCCGATGGAGCGCGTGCGCAGGCCCCAGGTGGTATGGAACAAGGCCCAGCCCAGCACGAACACGATCACCAGCGTCAGGTAGGTGATCAGGTCTTTGTCGAAGAGGATGCGGCCTATGTCATACGGCAGGTAAAACGTCAGGTTGTCCGCCAGCTTGAGCTCCAGCGACGAGTCGCGGCCAAACGGGTTGCCGATCAGGTTGGGCAGCTTGCCCAGGGTCGGCGTGTTGAGCCGGTAGAAATACCCGGTGAGGCCCAGCGCCAGGATGTTGATCACCGTGCCGCTCACGATCTGGTCGACTTTGTACTGGATCGACAGCAGGCCGTGCAGCAGCCCCAACAGCCCCCCGGTGAGCAGCGCCACCGCCAGCGCCAGCGTCAGCCGGACGGGGGCGGTTTGCAGCGCGGGCGACACCTGCGGCTCACTGAGGAACACGTTGGTCATGAAGCCGGTAAACGCGGCCAGCAGCATCATGCCCTCGATGCCGATGTTGACGATCCCCGATCGCTCGCAGAGGATGCCGCTCAACGCGCCCAGGGTGATCGGGACCGAATACCGGATGGTGAAATTGATCGTCGCAATGACCGCAAGTCCCAGTTCAGTTTCACTCATAGCGGGTTCCCAATCATTTGTTTTGGCTGATCTTCAGCCGGGAGCCAGGACCAGCCGCCCGGATGCGATAGATGCGGCGAATGATTTGATCGGCAGCCACGAACATCAGAATGAGCGCCTGGATCACCTGGATCAGCTCTTTGGCGACGTTGGCGTTGAGCGCCATGCGAGTCGTCCCGGCTTCCATGGCGCCGAACAGCAGCGCCGAAAAGTTGATGCCGATCGGGTTGTTGCCGGCCAGGAAGGCCACCGTGATGCCGTCGAAGCCCAGGCCCAGGCTCTGGTTGCCTTCGTAGCCGTGATTCACGCCCAGCGTCTGGATGCCGCCGGCCAGCCCGGCCAGGCAGCCCGCGATGAGCATGGTGAGAATCGTCACGCGTTTGACGTTGACCCCTGCGTACTGCGCGGCGCTGGGGCTGTAACCGGCCATGCGCAGCGAAAAGCCGAAGGTCGTCCGGTAGAGCAGGAACGTGATCACGATGGTGGCGATGATGGCAATGAAGATCCCCGCGTGAAGCTCGAAGTTGGGCGGGACGGTGTACACCACCGGAAGCCGGGCGCTCGCCAGAATTTCGGGCGTGCGGGCGATGGCATCCGTCGCCGATTCCGGGCTGGACAGCGGGCCGGGCCGGCTCCCGTCGCTGCCGGTCGAGATCAGCCAGCCTGCGAACTGGGCGGCGATGTAGTTGAGCATGATGGTCGTGATCACTTCGTGCGCGTCGGCGTAGGCTTTCAACGCGCCCGCGATGGCTGCCCACAGCCCCCCGGCCAGCGCCGCCGCCACGATCGCCAGCGTCACGTGCAGCAGCGGCGGCAGCCCTTCCACCGCGAAGCCGAGCCAGGCCGCCGTCACGGAGCCGATGATCAACTGGCCCTGCACGCCGATGTTGAACAGCCCGCTCTTGAACGCAAACGCCACCGCCAACCCCGATAGGATCAGCGGGGTCATGTTCCGAAAGGTGACCAGCAGCCCGCGCGGCTCCAAAAACGCGCCTTCGAACAAGCCTTCGAAGGCCGTGATCGGGTCGCGCCCATTGAGCAGGATCAGGATCGAGCCCAGGATGATCGCCGTGACCACCGACAGGAGCGGGATCAGCAGGCCCTGCAAGGCCGACCATATCTGCGCGCGCAGAGGAGCGGATCGCCGCGGAGGCGCATCGGGCGCCGGAGGGGATTGTGCAGTTGTAGCCATGAACAATGGTCCTTTATGCCGCTGAATTGCGTTGATTATAGCCGCGCTTTAGAAAAAACATAAGGCGCGGTGGGCATTGTCTGGTATGTCATTTGTCACGAACTGGCCTACGCCGAAACACTCGCCCGCCCTCGTTTCTGCGGTATAATCGGCGCAGCAACGCTCGGACAAGCCAAGAATGCAGCAACTAATCCCCGTGCCCGAACGTAATCGATCATATTTCGCAACGACGGCGCACAGCCGGCAGGATTTTGTGTTGACGCGTAAGGAGACATCATGCGTATCTTAGTCTTGGGCGGAGATGGCTATTTGGGCTGGTCCACCGCCATGTATTTCAGCAAGCGCGGCCACGCGGTCGCCGTGGTCGACAACTTCACCCGCCGCCTCATGCACGCCGAGCGCGGCACCGAGAGCCTCACGCCCATCCAATCGCTGCATACCCGGATCGACGCCTGGAAAGAGGTCACCGGCTGCGTGATCGAATCATTCATCGGTGACATTCAGGACTGGCATTTCATCAGCCGCGTAATCCGCGATTTCCAGCCGGACACGATCATCCACTACGGCGAGATCCCCAGCGCGCCGTATTCGATGATCGACGTGCATCACGCCGTCCGTGTGCACGAGAACAACGTCAACGGCACGCTCAACGTCCTGTGGGCGATGCACGAGTTCGCGCCGGAATCGCACCTGGTCAAGCTGGGCACGATGGGCGAGTACGGCACGCCGAACATCGACATCCCCGAGGGGTACTTCGAGGTCGAATACCGGGGCCGCAAGGATACGCTGCCGTTCCCCAAGCAGCCCGGCTCGTTCTATCACCTGACTAAAGTGCACGACAGCAACAACATCATGTTCGCCTGTAAGATCTGGGGGCTGCGCGCCACCGATCTGAACCAGGGCGTGGTGTACGGCATCGAGACCGAGGAAGCCAACCTGGACGACCGGCTGCTGACCCGGTTTGACTACGATGAATCGTTCGGCACCGCGCTCAACCGCTTCTGCGTGCAGGCGGTGGCCGGCATCCCGCTGACGCTGTTTGGCAAGGGCCACCAGACGCGCGGCTACCTGAACATCCTCGACACGCTGCAATGCGTCGAGCTGGCGACGCTCAACCCGCCTGATCCCGGCAAGATGCGCGTCTTCAACCAGTGGGTCGAGCGCTTCTCCGTGCTCGATCTGGCGCACCACGTCAAGCAGGCCGCCAAACAGGTGGGCATCGACGTGACCATCGCGCACTACCGCAACCCGCGCGTCGAGGCCGAGGAGCACTATTACAACCCGGACCACAACGAGCTGTACCAGCTCGGCCTCAAGCCGCACCTGCTCGACGATTCGCTGGTCGAGAGCGTGATCCGCCGCGTGGTGCAGTACCAGGACCGGATCATCAAGCATTCTATCGTGCCGCGCATCTACTGGCAGCGCGGCGCGACCGAGGAATACATCGAGATCGTCGAGGAAGAGAAGAACGCCGACGCGTAATCGCCGCCGGACACGATCCGTTCACCGGGCCAGCCGCATACCGTCGCCTGGCCCGGTGTCGTTGCCGTGTAATGTTGCAGGGGGTGGAGACGGTACTATCGATAGCGAAACGTGTATTGCGAGGGAGAGTCTTGTATGAATAGCCCACGGATAACCCGCCGCCGGCTGATCCCGCTGGCGCTGCTGCTGGCGCTGGCGCTGCTGCTGGCCGCCTGTGGCGAGGATGACTCGTCAGAGGCGCCGGAACCCGGCGAAACGCCCGCCCCTACCGCCACCCTTCCCCCTGAGCCGGCAGATATCGAACTGACCGAACCGGCTGACGTGCTCCCCCTGCTCGACGACGAGGCGCTGGCCGAAGAAGCCGCCAGCCGCGCCCGAGCCGACCTGGCCGACCGGCTCGGCATCAGCCTGTCCGAGATTCTGGCGGTAGACCGCGAGACGTCCCTGCTGCTGGACGAGCCGCTGCTCTGCCCAGACGTCGAGCAGGAAGACGCCGATTTCGAGTTCGTCTACGTCCAACACCAGCAGGTCATCTATCCCTACCAGTATTACGTCTCGACCGGCGATGACGGGCTCATCGTCGAGGCGTGCGAGGATACGCTGGTCGACGAGGACGTGCTGACCATCCCCACGCCCAACGCGCGCTCGGAAGTGGTCGCGCTGGTCAAGGCGGACCTGCAGTTGCGCGGCGTCGATCCGGAGGGGGGACAGTTTGCCGTCCAGCCGATGGCGTGGCACGACGAGGCGCTCGACTGCCCCGTACCGGAAGATTCACCGACTCCCGCGCCGGAGCTGGTCGAGGGATTCCTGGTGACGTACACGCTCGACGGGGTGACGTACGAATACCATACCGACGACACCGGCGAGCGGATCGTCTACTGCGAGCCGCCGATGGGCCACGCGGCCAACGCGGCCTTCATCTATTCGCTGCGCCGGGACGAAACGCGCGAGGTCGAAGTCCCGGACGAAACGGTCACCTACAACGGGCTGGACGCGACGGGCGAGGTCGTGCTGCTGACCGAAAAGCAGGTCCCGCTCGGCCTGTTCGACTTCGACACGCCCGAAGAGGCCCGCCAGGCCGCCAGCCTGATCGACGATGAGCGCGCCGCGCACATCTACGTCTCCGGCTACGTGCTGATCGTGCAGGAAGAGAACAGCCCGCAGGTGAGCAGCATCCTGCTGCAATACGCCGAGCGCGTTCGCAGCCCGATCCTGGAGCGCCAGCAGGCGGAAGATGAGGCCGCCGAAGCGGAAGCCGCCGCCGAGGCAGACGAGTAGACCGAGGACGGCGACCAGCCGCCTCCCTGGCAGCCGGCCAGACAACCGCGCGCCCGCCCGATCGCTGTGACCGGGCGGGCGCGTGTGCCTGGAGAAAGCCCCACTATCGGGGCGGAAACCCCGCTAGTCCTCCGGGATGTAGAAGCAGCCGTCACCTTCCGGCGGCGGGTTGTACTTGGAGTCGTAGGCCGGCAGGTCGATCCGGTCGATGTAGATCCGGGTACCGCCTCCCGGTCCGGCGGTCTCTTTCCAGAGGACCCGGACCACGTTGACCACGTTCGGATCGTAGCCCGTGCCGGTGATCAGCGTTTGGGCCGGGTCGAGGGCGATTAGAGTCTCGTTGTACATCGAGTAGTCGGGGCGGAACAGGTCGCCGTTGACGTAGATATCCGCATAGCCACCCGACGGCCCCTTCGCCACCAGCAGGCCGAAGCCCTCCGCGGCGAAGTCGAACTCGGCGTAGACTTCCTCACCGGGCGAGCCATTCGACTCGACCAGGTACCCGCCGGACGCACCAGCCACGCTGGGGTTGTTCCAGGCGCCCACACGGACCCATTCGCCGTGCGTATCCTCGAAGCAGCCCAGGCGCGGCGCCGTGATGTCGCCACCGGGATCGCCGCCGCCGATATCGGGCGGCGTGGGCGGCGAGATCTCCTCGCCGGGCCGCGGCACCGGCGCGCCGTTGACGCTGAACACGTCGAAGTTCATGCGCGGCTTGCCGCCCTTCGTGCGGCTGCCCTCGAAGCGCAGCTCGAGCACGTGGTTTGCGCGCGGCAGATTGGTGATGTCGTAGGTGAAGAACGGCTCATCGGGCGCGTTCCGGTTGCTCTTGTCGAACTTGTACAGGTCGACTTCCTCGCGGAACTGACCATCCAGGTAGACGCTCACCCGACCCCAGTTACGCCCCTGCGTCATGTACGTCGTGACGCGCTGGCCGTTGAACAGGAAGAACACGCTGGCGTACTTGGTTTTCGTCTCGATGTACGCGCCGTCCGAATGCGCTGCGGACTCGACCGTCTCCCAGTGATTGGCATCATTGACGATCACCAGCGGGTGATCTTCCTGGTACGAGCCGAACACCTGTTGTTGGTCCCCTGCCGTGTGGTAGCCGAAGACAGCCGGCGCGGCGTAGTCGATCTGGATCGCGTCCAGGTCGAACCGGCCCCCGTTCACCACCAGCTCGAGCGTATGCGTATCCTCGGGCGCGCCGGGCAGCAGGATGGTATGCGGCACCCGGTGCTGCACCCGGTTCGATTTGTTGTTGATCGGGTAGGCGATGCCGTCGATGTAGGCGGTGGCTAAGCGTCCCATCCGGGATGTCTCGCGATAGATCGTGATCGAGTTGCCGATGAAGAGCGCGGCCAGCCGGTCGCCGCGCCGCGTGGTCCGGTGGTTGGAGCCGCCCGATGCGTTCACCGAGTCGACTTCCTTCCAGTTGCCGCTGTAGGCCGGCATGCTCACCGGATCGCCGTTGGCGTCCAGCCCGGTCAGCGCCTCGCTGTCGTTTTCATAGTAGCCGAAGTAGTCGTCGAGATCCGGCGACAGCGTGAGCAGGCCCTCGCACGTCACCCGGTCGATCGCGATCTTCTTGCGCTTGTGCGCTGGGCGCAGCTCGACGACGTGCGCCTGGGTTGGCTGGTCGATCGGGCCGATCGAGAACGGTACCTGCGCCTGAGCGCGGGTCCCCTCGCCGGGCATGATGCCCCAGTACACGCCATCGACGTACACTTCCGCATCGCCGAGCGATCTCGCCACGGGGCGGTAGACCGTCAGGTAGTTCACATTCTGGATCGGGATGTAGATACTGGAATTCTTCGATCCACTCTGCAGGTAGTACCCGCCGCTGTGCTGGTCGTTAGCGCGGCCCGGCATTTGCTTCCACGAGCCGGCGGCGTGCACGCGCTCCACGGAAGCCTGATCTTCCGCTTCCACGTCACAACTGCCCGGCGGCACGCTCGTGCTGCCCAGCGGAACCCCCAGCCCTGTGATCAGCAGCTTCTTGAGCATGATCGGTTTCGACTGCGTATTCCTCACCGCGATCCACGCGCCGTCGTCCCTCATCCGGGCCAGGCCGCTCACCTCGTACTCTTCGTCGGGCGTCGGCCAGCCGCCCAGGTAGTTGGTTTCCGCCGTGGTGTGCAGCTCGTTGTCGATGTAGATATCGATGTTGCCGCGAATCTTCTTCGCCTCGCGCGTCATGATCAGCGTGTCATCCTCGCCGCCATAGGCGTAGATGGTGGCTTCCTTTTCGCGCGTGGTGATGTAGTCACCGTCCACCGTCCACAGGCCGGAGAATAGGACCGGGCTCTGCATCGGGTCGCGGTTCAGCTCGTTTTTCAGGTCGGGCGTGTTGACGATGAGATCGGGGATCATCGTGCGCGCCATGTAGGCGTCGATGCCGACCTGGCCGCTGCGAATGATGATCTCGGCAACGTGAGTCTTATTGGCGAGGCCGCCCACCGCAAACGGCACGTCGTAAACCGGCTTGAGCGATTTGTTCTTGACCGAGCCGGCCAGCTCGCCATCGATGTAGATATCGACCACGCCGGCCTTGCCAAAGCGGTTGAAGAACACCGAGAACGCGTTGCCCCGGAAGGTCACGACCGCGCGGTCGCCGCGCCCGGCGCCATGCGCTTCCGTGTCCGAGTCAGGATTGTCGGGAGTCGGATTGTCGATCGTCCAGTTGCTGCCCTGGTAGCTGATCGCGCTGCCCGTCCTCCAAGCATTCTCGTCGTCCTGCTCGTAATAGTTGTTTTCGAGGTAGGTGACGCCCCCGGCGTCGATATTGCGGACCTCGATATAGTCGATGTCGAACGGTTTGTACTTGCCCTTCTTGTTGAGGATCTCGGGCTTGATCACGATGCGGTGACTGAAACCGCGATCCAGGCCGCCGATGACGTGCGGCTGTTGGTACACGCCGTAGCGGGCCGTGTTGGTCGAGTTGTCGAATGACGAATGGTATACGCCATCGACGTACACCTCGGCGCGCCCGTACTTCTTGAACAGACGCCGGTAGATGACCACCGACGACGCATCGCGCACGTCGAACACCACCTGATCGTAGCCGCTGCCCACGACGTCGTACGTGCCGGACGCCTCCACATCCTCGACCCGGTTCCACTGGCCGGAGAATTGCAGCGCCGGAAATTCGCCAACAGTGTGGTCGTTCTCGTATATGCCCGCCGCCAAAACGGGGCGGTTGTAGACCGCCACGCGGTCGAGCGAGATCGACTTCTTCATCCCCCGCTCATCGGCCACGCGCAGCTCCAGCACGTTTGTCGCCAACTTGTCCAGGCCGGTGATGGTGAACGGCTGGTTGAAGCCGGTATTGCCTTTCTGGACGAACGTCCCGCGCAGCTCGCCGTTGACGTACACGTCCGCCGCGCCGAATTTCGCCGCCGAGGCGCCGTAGATCGTCACGGTGTCCGCGTCGTTGAAATACAGATAGACTTTTGCATCTTTGTGCTTGGAGAAGATGTAGTGCTCGCCCGACGGTCCCGGCGTCCTGGTGTAGTTGACCGGGCTGGCCCATGCCTGCTCGTAGAGGAATCGGGAATGCGTCGGGACCCCGTTCGCGTCATATTCGTATTCTTCGTAACTGCCCGGCCCCACCACTGGCACATTGAACACGCTGAAGCCGCGAATGTGATTCCACTTCGCGCGGTTCGGATTCTCGCGCACGACCCGGATCTGGAGCGCGTGTGGGCGGTTCGGGTCGAAGCCGTGCAGCACGACCGGCGCGTCCTTGGCGCCTGCATCCCGGTTGTCCACCGTGCGCCGCAGCTTGCCATCGACGTACAGCTCCATGACCCCGCGCCCGCTGGCCGTGTCGCGGTTGACGGCGACCGCCATCCCCTTGAAGTACAGCGTCATGAGGTCGCCGGTACCGGCCCCGCGCATATACCCGGATCGCACCTGCCAGCCGCCGAACATCTCCTGCGCGCCGTCGAACGGGATCTCCAGCGGATCGTCGCCGGCGACGGCGTACAGTTCCGGCGTGCCGTCCACATTCTGCAGGCGCAGCGCGTCGAACGTGAAGCGCGGCGTGCCGGGGTTGATCCGGATCTCGATGGTGTAGGTCAGGCCGGGCGACGACACCAGGCCGGAGATGGTGTACGGCACCACCATCGGCACGGTGGCATCGTTGTACATGGTGCCCCAGTATTTGCTCTCGAAGCCATCGTCGATGAACACGTCCGCCGAACCGCCGCCGGGGAAGACCTCGCGGTAGATCGACAGCGTGTCGGCTTGCTTGAAGCGGATGTAGAGCCGGTCGTTGGCGTTCAGGCTGGTGTGGACCGAGTCATCGGGCGTGCCGGGGCGCGTATCGTTCAGCGCGTAGGTGCCCTCGGTGGCCCACTGGCCGACATACTTGATCTTCGCGCCGGTGTCCTCGTAGAACCCTTCGTCCTCGGCAGCGATGTCTTCCACGTCGAGCGCGTCGATCACGCTGAGGGTGTCCGCCCGCATGTCCGACACGATGAACGCGTCGAAGTCGACGGCGGGATCGCCGGCGAACAACTGGATGGTGTGGTCGCCATCGGGCAGGTTCGAGATCGTGTGCTGCATCTGCTGGGGCACCCCGGTGTACTTGATGGTCGAATGCAGCTCGCCGTCAACATACACGTCCATGTGGCTGGGGGATGCCGCGCTGCCCGCTTCGTTGTTGTACAGGATGCGCGCCTCGGTGCCGTAGACGCTGAAGCAGGCCTCGCTGCCGCCATAGCCCGCCACCATGGTCGTGCCGCCCGAATAGCCGGCATCGGGGGCAGGGGACCAGTCGTACAGGGGATTGCCGTTGAACGGATATAAGGCGACGTTGGCGCTGCTCTCGCTTTCGTACGGCTCGGGACGGGCGAGGCTGGACGCCTGCACGGTCACGTTTTCCGGCGAAGGCGACGAGTAGGCTTCCTGGCCCCACCGGTTCATGATCGCAATTTCAACCGGGTTCACCGAACCGGCGTTGCCGGGCAGCAACAGGTTGTAGCTTTCGCGATTCGCCGGGTTGTCTTCGACGAGCGTCCCTGCGATCCAGTCGCCGTTATTGACCTTCCCCCAGACGAACCCCACGTGATTGATGTTTGTAGGGCGATACTCGATCGTCTCTTTGAACGTCGAGGTGTTGAAGTCCCAGATGTAGTTCCACCAGGCCGTGTCAGAGCCGGGCCCCGGATCGCTCGGCACCGCGGCATTGTTGTGCACTTCGACGTCGTTCAGATGCAGCACCGGGCACACTTCGGGGCTGGGCGGCGCTTCGAACGTGTCCATCAGGGTATCGATCACGTCGTACACGCCGTTTTCGTTCATATCCAACCAGCCGACCTGTCCGCGCGCCGTATCCGACAACCGGTGATCCTTGTAGGCGGAAATCATGTCGTTGCCGGCCCGCATCAGCGATGGGGTGGGAGCCCCGCCCATCTCGCAGTGGTCGTGGGGGACCCGGAGATAGCCGTAATACTCCTCGCTGCTGCAGTACGCTTCGTCCCCCGCGCCGAAGACGTGCCCGATCATCTTGGCGATCAGGATTTCCAGGTTAGCCGTGCCCAGGTCGCCGCCGCGCGAGCTGACGACGGCCCACGGCCCGCTGAGCGCTGCCGCCGCGGACTTCGCGTCGGAGAACCGGCCATCGTCATCGTTGCTGCTGTCGACCACGAACAGGACGAAAGCCCAGTCGGTCCCGTCCGGCGCTGCCGCGCTTGACTCATCACGGGCCTGGCGGGCCCACACGCTCAGATTGGCCGTGTTCTTGAGCTTCAGGGAGATAGTGCCCATCCAGCTATTGCTCGTGATCGGATCCTGAATCGGCTCGACGCCCACTTTCACGGCGTTGCGCTGCTCGGTCGTCCCTTCCAGCGGCGAATAGTAATTCACACGCCAGTCGAGGTGAGCCGGCGGGCGAGGATTGCCCTCTTCATCGGGCGCCCGCGCCACGACGGTCCACCAGTCGAGCGCGCTGACGACCTCCGACTTCACCTTGCTGATCTCGTCGGCGGTCCAGTTCTCGCCGGCGCCTGTGCTCTCCACGAACACGACCTCGACGGTCACCGACCCCACCAGGAACGAGCTGGTTTGCGGATCGAGCGTCGAGTCGGCAGCCAGCACCGTCTCGCGCGAGTCCAGGTCGATGTCGCGGATGGACGCCGGAGCAGAGTCGCCCGGCTCGCCAACCGGCTCCGCGCCGATCATCTCGTTCCAAACGGCCACAACATCACGGTCGTCGGGCGACAGCGCCGCCAGGTCGTCGCCGGCAACCGTCTCGCGGAACACGGCCCGCGCGCCCAGCGGCGCCAGGTCGCTCAGCGTCAGGTCGTTCACCCCGGCGAACAGCGCGTCCCCCTGGCTCACGTACACGTATCCCCCCAGGTCCATCAGCGTCGATTTGAGGGCTTCGGCCCGGCCCGGCTCGCTGAGAATGAGCGCGTTGAGCGGCGCGAGTTCGGGCGTCGTGATGCTGGCGGGACCACCTGCGGCTGGCCCGGTTTCGGCAGACGACGCGGCGGCGGGCGCCGGTTCGACAGCCGGGGCGGCAGCCTGCGAGCGCTGCACCCAATCGGGTAGGAAGGTCGTGATAATGACGGTGACCAATAAAAAGACGGTGACCAGATAGTGGGCTGTGCGGGTCAAACGTCGATAGCCCATGTTAACCTCCAAAAAATGCGTTTCGATCGTGACGCGTGGCTCCCGGCTGCAAGACGCCAGCAACCGTTGACTTATGATTAATCTTATCAGCACATTTCAGGTCTTCTCAATGGGAAAACCGTCAGGGCAGGCTCAACCTTGCACTACCCTGACATTTCTGCGCCACTCTTGACAATTCTTAACAATTCGACCCACCAGCCGCGTGAAAACACGGCACGACACGCGCGCCGCCTTGCGAGGAGATGGGCGGTGGCGCGCGTGATTTTTGATTCGCCGTTAATTCCGGCGCCTAGCCATTGAATGACTGCTCGGGGCCGAGATCGTCCTCAGGCTGGTCTGCCGGACGCGTCTCGTCAAGTTCGGCCTCCGGCTCGCCCGGCGCTTCGACCGCCAGCATCGCGCCCGTGTCGGACGGCACTTCCCAGGTCTCCGGCTCAATCGCCAGCCCCGCCGCCTCCAATGCCTGGGCCACCGTCTCCGACTCCGGATCGATGTCGTTCAGGATGCTGTACGGAAAGTCGTAAGCGTCCAGGTGATCGGGCAGCGCGTCAAGAACCAGCCGGACGTCGGTCGGGCGCACCTGGTCCAGGCGCACGCCCGCGTGCTCCAGCGCCTCGCGCAGCGCGGTGGGCGGCTGGCCGTGCAGCGCCGATACCAGCAGCAGGCACGGCCCGACCAGGGCACTGTGCGGGACCTCCGGCGCGATGCTCGCCAGGACCTGGGCCAGGTAATGCTCGCTGCCCTGGCAGGCCCGCGTGTGGCCGAGCTGGTTGGACAACTGGACCGCGGTCATCATCAGGTCGAGCAGCGTCCGCAGCGCGTCGCGGTTGCCCTGGCCGATGGCCGCCGCGCTCTTGATCGCCTGCGACGCCAGCCCGGCAGCGACGCCGGCGGCCCACGGCGAAAACCGCTGGCCGGTCAGGTTGCGCCCTTTTTGCGCGGCGTAACGCCAGTCCAGCAGGCCGGTAACCACCGAGAGCACATCCACGATGCCCGCTCCCCGCTGATCCGGCGGCGCGGCCTGGATGATGCCCCAGTCGATGATGACTTCGGACGCGGGGCCGGTTTCTTCCCACACGACGCGTGTCCCGTCCTCATCCACTTCGACGAGGCGCGCCACCGGCGAGATCGCCGCGTCGCTGTCCAGCGCGGTCGGGATGACCACCAGGGGCACCCGGTTGCGCGCCGCGACCACCTTGCCCGCCATCAGCGGCGCGCCCTGGCCAATCACATAGATCGCCTGAACCTGATGGGGGAGGTTGTCGGCCAGGTAGGTGAACAGGTCGCGGGTCTGGCGGGCCGGCTCGGCCTGGATGATCACCGGCAGGTTGAGCTGGCTGCCCAGGACGGTCCAGGTGTCGTCGGTGGTGAGCAGCGCAACGGGACGTGTTTCTTCGATCGAACTGAGTTCCCGAAAGATGATTCGGGGCAAAGGCCACACCGACATAGTGGTCTCTCCAGGTAATGAACGGTTCTGACGTGCACGCGCGTGTTTCAAAATCGTTTGTCCGCGTGTTGTAAGTGTAGTGCCGATTCGATTCTACGTCCAGCGAGCGGCGCTGACCGTTGACAAGCGCCCCTCGCCCGGCTATACTTCTCGCCGGTAAACTCGTTCGTATGTAGTCGACAGAAAGGAGGCAGCCGGTGAACGCGCCACAAGTCATCTTCTCCGCACTCGCTGGAGTTCCGCTCGCCGGATCGCGCCTCCCGGATGGTCTTGCTTGACGCCTGCGCGCCGCGCGATGAATTGGGGAATGCCGTGAGTGTTGGACAGCGACACGTCACGGCATTTTTTGTTGTATCCCATTTGCGAACCAACGATAGGGCAAGGACTGACACACGATGAATCCCAAATCGGCGCACACCCTCGAACTGCCGAAAATCCTGGAACAACTCGCGCGCTATGCCGCGTTTTCAGCCAGCGTGGAGCTGGCCCTCGACCTGACGCCCACGCCCTACCTGGACGAGGCGCAGGATCGCCAACAAGAAACGACCGAAGCCCGCCTGCTGCTGGCGAGTCACGATCACGTGACGATCGGCGGCGCCCGCGACGTGCGCGGCGATGCGCTGGCCGCCGAGCGCGGCGTGCTGCTCGATCCGCAAACCCTGCTCGACATCCGCGCCACGCTGCGCCAGGCCACCACCCTGCACCGCCTGCTGGGCCGACTGCACAACCAGTTTCCCCGGCTGGCGGACATCGCCGACCGGCTGGAGGAATGCACCGCCCTCCAGCACGAGATCGGGCGCGTGCTCGACGACACGGGCGAAGTGCTGGACTCGGCCAGCCCCAAGCTGGCGAGCGTCCGCCGCGAGATGCGCATCGCCTTCGACCGGCTGCAGGCCAAGCTGCACAACATCGTGCACAACGCCAACAACGCGCCCTACCTGCAAGAGACGCTGATCACCCAGCGTCACGGGCGCTACGTGATCCCGCTCAAGGCCGAGTTCAAGGGCCGCATTCCCGGCATCGTCCACGATCAAAGCTCCAGCGGCGCGACGCTGTTCATCGAGCCGCTGTCCACCGTGGAGCTGAACAACGCGTGGCGTGAGCTTCAGCTCGAAGAAGAGAATGAGGTCCGGCGGCTGCTGCGCGAGCTGTGCGACCTGGTCGGGCATGAGGCGAAATATATCGTGCGCTCGGTCGAAACGCTGGCCCAGATCGACCTGATCTTCGCCAAGGCCAAGTACGCTGACGCGCTCGACGCGTCCGCGCCGGAGCTGGTCGGCTTCCGCGACGCGCCGCACCCGCACCCCGGCAGCACGATTCATCTGCTGGCGGCGCGGCACCCGCTGCTCGATCAGAAAACGGTCGTCCCGATCGACGTCGAGATGGACGAGGACACGTATACGCTGGTCATCACCGGGCCGAACACCGGCGGCAAAACCGTCGCGCTCAAGACGGTCGGCCTGCTGACGCTGATGGCGCAGTGCGGGCTGCACATCCCGGTCGCCAACGGTTCGCGCCTGACCGTGTTCAAAGAGGTCTTCGCGGACATCGGCGACGAGCAGAGCATCGAGCAGTCGCTCTCGACGTTCTCGTCGCACATGACGAACATCATCGACATCCTGGAAGACGCCGACGAGCAGTCGCTGGTCATCCTCGACGAGCTGGGCGCCGGGACCGATCCGGCGGAAGGCTCGGCCCTGGCGCGCGCCCTGCTGGACGACCTGGTTGGGCGCGGCGTGACGACGCTGGTCACCACGCACCACCCGGAGCTGAAAGTCTACAGCCACGAAAAACCCGGCGTGCGCAACGCCAGCGTCGAGTTCGATCTGAAGACGCTCGCGCCGACCTACCGGCTGATCGTCGGGCTGCCGGGGCGCTCGAACGCGCTGGCGATTGCCGAGCGGCTGGGGCTGCCCGCGTCGATCATCGAGCGCGCGCGGGGCATGGTCACGCAGGAGGACCTGCTGGCCGACGACCTGCTGGACGAGATTCACAAGACCCGCGACGAGGTCCGGCGCACCAACGACGCGACCCGCCAGTCGTTCCAGGCGGCGGAAGAGCTGCGCGCCGAGCTGCGTGGTCGCCTGGAGAACATCGAAGAGGAGCGCCGTCAACTGCTGGCCGAAGCCCGCGCCGAAGCCGAGGACGAGATCGAAGCGCTGCGCGCCGAGATTCGTCGGGTCCGCAAGCAGCTCAGCGCCGCCGGCCAGCCGCTGGACGTGATCCGGCAGGTGGAAGCCGACGCCAAGGGCCTGGATGGCGACCTGGACGACATGCTGCCTGCGCCCGAACCGGCGACCAGCGTCCCCGGCGACCCGGACGACCAGCGCCCGCTGCGCCTGGGCGACCTGGTGTGGGTCGGCTCGTTGAACGCCGAAGGGCAGATCACCGAGCTGGCCGGGAACGAGGTCGAAGTGGCCGTCGGGCGGCTGCGCGTGCGCGCCCGCCTGGACGACCTGAGTCCGCGCTCGAAAAGTGAGAGCAAGCGCGACGCGAAAAAAGCTGCCCGCACGGCCCGCAGCGGCAGGACGGCATCCGCACCGGCGCCGCCCAAACCTGCCTCGCCGGGCCTGGAACTCGACCTGCGCGGCCAGACGATCGAAGATGCCGTCCCCGGCATGGAAGACTACCTCGACGCGGCGTACATGGCGGGCCTGCCCTTCGTCCGGATCATTCACGGCAAGGGGACCGGCGCGCTGCGCACCGCGATCCGCGAGCGGCTGAACGGCCACCCGCTGGTGAAGCGATACCAGCGCGGCGACGAGAAAGAAGGCGGCGACGGCGTCACCGTGGTATCGCTGGTGCCGTCGCAGTGACGAAGCAAAACCGGCGCAGCCCTCACACGCGGGGCTGCGCCGGTTCGTTTAGAACACCACGATCAGGGCGGCGATCACGCCGGCCCAGAAGACCAGCGCCGCGGCGCCCATCAGGGCGAGGTTCCGCCGCCGGAACAGGCTCATCTCCGACGCTTCCGCTTCGGGGAAGGACTCGTCGGACAGCATATCCATCGCCGGACGGTCGTCGAAGTCGCCCATGGTCGCCGTGTGGGGACGGTTCAGATTGGTGCCGGGGGGTTTGATCGGCTGCATTGTCGGCCTCCACGCTCACACGCCCTAACGATAGCACAGGCCGCCGGTCCGGATCAACCCGCCTCACCCCACCGCGAACGGGCCGACCCATTCCGCGAACCACTCGTCCAGGTCCTGGCCGAGCGCCGCCTCGAAGGCGGTCAGCATGTCGTTCGGCTCGGCGACGTCGTAGCGGTGGGCGGCGAAATACTCGCGCAGCATCCGATTGACGGCGTCAGTGCCAAACGCGTCCTCCAGCGCGGCGAAGAACAGCGGGCCTTTCTGGTACACCAGCGAGAAATAGGCGTTGGCCGGGTAGGCGGTCACCGGCTCGCCGATCACGTTGTCCTCGCCGGTCTCGATGAAGCGGTCGTACTGCACGCGGAAGCTCTCCAGCGCGGCCCGGTACGCGGCCTCGCCTTCGCGATCGCGGATGTAGACCGCGACCGAATACTGAGCCAGCGCCTCGTCCATCCAGGGATCGAGCGCCTGGTCGTTGCCCACCAGGCTGTACCACCACTGGTGGGCGGCTTCGTGCGCGATCACGAACTGGAAGAAGTCCTCGTCGGGGTTCCAGATGCTGTCCGTCACCACGAACACGCCCGGATATTCGATCCCGCCCGCGCCCGTCGGTGTCTGGACCACGTCCAGCTCGGCGAACGGGTACCCCCCGAACGACGCGTTGAAGATCCGCACCGCGTCCTGGGTCATCGCCAGCCCGGCGCGTGCGGCGGCTTTGGCCTGGGGCCGGTCCGGGTCGAAGGTGAGCGTGATCGTCACGCCGTCCTGCTCGCCGCTGAGCGTCACGTAGGACTCGCTGGCGAACAGCGCGAAGTCGCGCATCAGCGGCGCGGCGTAGTGGTGCGTCAGCGTCCCGTCGCCGTTGTCGCTCAGGTCCACCTCGGACCCGCTGGCGGCCAGGATCAGGCCCTGCGGCGCGGTGACGCGCACGCGGTAAAAAGCCGTTTCGCTGTACACCGCGTCGCCCTGGGGATGCTCGGCCACCTGCCACCAGCCGCGCCCCGGCTCGTAGACAGACAGCACGGGGTAGGCGTTGGGCAGCGCGAGCACGCCGTTCAGGTAGCTGAACTGGGCATACAGCCGCGCGCGCCCCTCGACAACCGCGATCCGGAAGTCCATCTCCACGGTGGCGCGCGCGCCGGGCGCCAGCGGCTCGGGCAGCGCCACGCTCAGCACCGAGCGCGTCTCGTCCAGCGCCGGCGTCACGGGGCGGCCATCGACGGCGACGCGGCTCACATCCATCTCGCCACCGTATGAATTCAGATTCGGGTACAGCCGGAAGACGATCCGGTCGAGCGCGGCGGGGGCGCGGTTGGTGTAGCGGACGGTCTGCGACCCGGTGATGGTCGCCTCGGTCGGCGTCACGTCCAGCGCCAGGTCGATGTCATAGCGCGGCGCGTCGGGCCGGGTGTCCAGGTCCCGCACGTGGTCCGGCAGCATGGCGGGCGCATAGGCCGCCATCGACTCGCCCGCCTCCTGGGCATGGCCCGGCGCCAGCGGCACCAGGATCGCGATCGCCAGCGTGACCGCGACCATCCCCCGGAGCGCACGGCGGCGGGCGGCGGCCATCACTGGACCTGCTCGGCTTGCTGCCGGGCCTGCTCGACGACTGCCGGGTCCAGGCCGGGGAAGTCGCCCACCCAGCGGTAAAACAGCGCGTCGAGGTCCTCGCCGGTCGCGTCCTCGAACGCGTTGAGCACGTCCACCGACTGCACGACCTCGTAGCGGTGGCGCTCGAAGTACAACTGCACGGCTTCGAGGAACCGCTCGCGGCCCAGCAGGGTTTCCAGCTCGGCGTAAAACAGCGGGCCTTTGACGTAGATGATCACGCCGTAATTGTTGTCCACGTACGAGTTGACCGGCAGATCCAGCACGAGATCGGGCGCGCCCTGGCCCCGGTAGAAGTTGTACCAGTCGCGGTCACCGTCCTGCATGTCCTTGGCGCGCTTGTCGTCGTAGACGTTGCGCGCGTAGACGTATTCCGAATAGGACGTCAGCGACTCGTCGAGCCACGGCTGCCCGACCTGATCGTTGCCGACGAGGCTGTACCACCACTGGTGCGCGACCTCGTGCGCCACCGTGACCTCCAGGTTAGCGTTGCCGGTTTCCCAATAGCGGTCGGCGATGATGATGATGCCGGGATATTCGATGCCGGTGAAATTGAACGTCTCGGCGATGTCCATCTCGGCGAACGGGTACGGGCCGAACTTCTCGTTGAAGATGCGCATCGCGTCGGTGCCGATCTTCAGGACGCGCTCGGCAGCGGATTCGCCCCCGGGCCAGTAATACACGTTCACCGCGATATCGTCCACGTAGTCGGTCAGTCTTCCGAAGACCGGGCTGGCGACCAGCAGCGAATCGCGCATCGGGCCGCTGACGTAGTGGACCGTCTTCGCGCCGTCCCCGGCGGGAAACGTGTCGATCTCGGTGCCGCTCATCGCCACCACGAAATCTTCGGGCACGGTCAGGAAGGTCTCGTACAGGCCGGTTTCGCTGTAGACCGCGTCGCCGTTGGGACTCGCGCGCTCCATCCACCAGCCCTTTCCCTCTTCGTAGACCGAGAGCACCGGGTACCATTCCGGCCCGGAGAACACGTCGTCCTGGAACCCAAACGCGCCGTAGGACGCATTCATGCCGCGCTCTGCGGCCACGCTGAACTGGAGCGCCATCTCGACCGACTCGCCCGGCGCGAGCGGCTCGTCGAGCGGCAGGATCAACACCGTCTCGCGCTCGGTCAGCCCCGGCTCGACGGGAGTCTCGTTCACCGTCGCCTGGTAGACGACCATCCGCCCGCCCAGCGCCGGCAGGTTCGGGTACAGCCGGAACACGACCTGGTCGAGCGTGTCGGTGGAGCGGTTGGTATAGCGCACGCGCTGAGCGCCGCGAATGACGGCCACCCCGTCCTCGAACGCCAGGCTGGCTTCGATATAGTACCGGTTGCGATTAACGAACGCGTCCACGTCGCCGGCAAAGGCGGGCCGCATCGCCGCCCGGAACGGCTCGACGTCGTCCCAGTCCACCGGCGGGAGCGCGATCGGGTCCGGCTCGGGGACGTCGGTCGGCGTGACCGGCGGCAGCGCCGTGATGGTCGGCGCCAGGGTGGGCAGCCCTCCCGCTCCCTCCGTCGAACTGCCGCACGCGGCCAGTACCACTGCGCCCAACAGGGCCATTCCCACACTTCCCCACACACGCTGACTCAACTTCATCAAACAACTCCTTGACCAGGCTGCGGTATGCAACCCCCGTATTCCCTATGATTATACCCACTGGCAATCCAGGTTGGTGAACCTGCTCCCATACTACTATATACGTGCCCAAGGGGCGCGATCGGCCTCGTCCCGGCCCGCCGGACGCGCGTCGCGGCGAGGACGGCCCCCTATTGCGCCCGCGCGGGATATTCTATACTGTATATTAACAGCACATACGCGGGTGTGGGGGAAGACGCGCGATGCAGATTCGGCGATTGATTATTACCGGTGTGGCGGCGCTCGTGATCGTCGTGGCGGGCGTGACGCGGGTGTTGGCGCCGGTTGGAGCGCAGGGCGGCGAGCGCCCCGCGACGCATGTCGTCCAGCCGGGCGAGACGTTGTACGCGATCGCACGCCAGTTCGGCCTGCCCGTGGCCGACCTGATGGCCGCCAACCGCCTCACCTATCCGGGCGTGATCACCGTGGGACAGGTCCTCGTCATCCCGCCTGGTGGCGCAGCCCCGGTCGCCCCTTTCAATCCTGCGCCGGACCTGGGCATCATGGGCCCGGATGGGCGCCGCGCGACGTCCGCGGACAATCCGCCGCCGATCCTGTCCGATCCGCGCGACACGATCCAGCCGGACCTGGGCATCCTGGGCGCGCAGCCGGGCGGGCCGGTAGCCGTGTCCGTCGCAACGGAGCCGGAGGCGCCGGACCCCCAGGCCGAGATCGGGCCGCAGTCCGCTGCACCTGCCGCCGACGATGTGGCCGGTCCGCCAGCCGAGCGCCGCGACCCGCGTGACGTGACCGATCCCTCGGTCATCGCGCCGGACCTGGGTATCCTCGCGCCGCCGGAGTCTGCCGCGCCCGCCGCTGAGGAGAGTCTCGTTTCGCCCGCTGACGACGAGCGCGAGAGCGCCCCCGCGGAAGTGGCCGATCTGCCCGACGAGCAGGCCGCCGCCGGTCCCCGCGACGTGACCGATCCGTCCGCCATCGCGCCGGACCTGGGCATCCTGGCGCCCGAGGCCGCGCCGTGGCTGATCAACGGGAGCATCATCTCGGCGGGCGGCGACGTCGTCCGCGAGACGTACCGGCTCGGCCAGGAACTGGGCAACAACCCGCGCGCCTTCTCGAAGATCGGGGACTGCAACAGCGAGCCGCCCTTCTTCCTGGTGAAATTCGACGAGGGCGCCTACGATCTCGGCCCCTACGGCTACCTGCAGCCCACCATCGACCGCTTCGCCGGGTCGTTCGCGCGGACGAGCGCCACCGTCTGGACCGGGAACCATGCCTGGGCAGTGTTCGATCCCACCTGGGCCAACCCGGCGATGTGCCTGCCCGGCGAAGCGCCGATCGAATGCGAGTTCCGCGCCAACCGGCCCAGCATCGTGCTGATCCGCCTGGGCACCAACGAAGCCTACTCGCCGGACCTGTTCGAAACCAACCTGCGCCAGATCATCGAGTTCTCGCTGGAGCATGGCACGATCCCGGTGCTGGGCACCAAGGCCGACCGGCTGGAGGGCAGCGACGCGATCAACGAGCTGATCCGGTCGCTGGCCGCCGAATACGAGGTCCCGCTGTGGGACTTCGGGCGGGCGGCGGACAACATCCCTGGGCGGGGGCTGCGCGCGGATGGTTTCCACATGACCTTCGGGTCATCGTATTACAGCGATCCCGCCGCGCTGCAAACCGGCCACGCCGTCCAGAACCTGACGGCGCTCATGGCGCTGGACGCGGTCTGGCGCAGCGCGACGGAATAATATGGCTTTTTCTGTGAGTGAACACAGAATTTCGGAAAAATATGCTAGTTTCACTGCGGCAAAAACAAGAACGCATGTTCAGAGGGCGTCTTTTGGGCTATAATGTATTCATAATCTGGGAGAAGCCTTCGGGAGCAGAAGATGATCACTTACGTAACTGGCAATCTGTTTCTCTCCCCCGCTCAGGTGTTGGTCAATACGGTCAACACAGTTGGTGTGATGGGCAAAGGAGTGGCCTACGAGTTCAAGCGAATCTATCCTGAGATGTTCGAAAAATACCGCGCTTTGTGTGAAGCGGGAAAACTCACCATTGGAGACCTCTGGCTTTACAGGAGCCCGAACAAATGGGTGCTCAATTTCCCCACCAAGAAACACTGGAGAAATCCATCACATCCTGATTACCTTGAAGCTGGATTACGGAAATTTTCTCAAGTCTATGCTGATTGGGGTATACATAGTATTGCATTTCCTCCACTTGGATGCGGCAACGGAGAACTTGACTTCGAAACTCAAGTTCGTCCGCTCATGGAACGATATCTGCGCCCACTGCCTATCGATATCTTCATCTACCCTGATCGCGATGATCCGTATTTGCCTGAACACATCGAACCAAAGAATTTCCGTGAATGGCTGCGGACTCAGCCCGAAACGTTGGCATTTACTGAGGTGTGGGACGATTTACTGGAGTTGCTCACAAATCGGACCGTATTCGAAACTACAGCCAATGCGCGTCAGTTTACAGCGCAAATCGCCCCGGAGGAGGGGGGCATTCAAATTACTGCCAGTGGACGCATGTACCTCATTGAAAAAGACACGCTACTGAGCTTCTGGCAGCAATTGCGTTCTTATGGCTTTTCGACCCGTACGATCGCACCTGGGGTCGATCGAGAGATTTCGTACCTGATTCCCATTTTCTCAGAACTGCCTTATATCAAACCAGTCAAACTGGCTGATCAATACACTAAACTATCCAGAACTTCGACAGTGGGGCTTCAGTATATTCCCAGTTTCAAAACAAAAACTGAAACCAGACAGGTTCAGTTATCACTGTTCGAAATGTGATCGGCAATGCCTGCAATCCCCCGCAAACCCGACAGCGAGCGAATCATTTCATTCCTGAAAGAACTGGAACAACAGGACTGGGTGAGAAGATCCGAAAGATCGAAGTGGCCCCGATACGTATTCCATTTTGCCCCCATCGAAAATGCGGTTCGGATCTTGGACGATAATGAGTTGCGGTGCCGAAATCTACTAGAGGTTAGTGGGAGTACGTTCAGGGATGCCGCCAGTCCCGAGATTATCGCAACAACTGATCATGATGTAAAGAACTTTGTTCGCCTTTATTTTCGACCTCGTACACCCACACAGTTTCACAATGAAGGTATTCGACCACGGGACAAACTCACGTCACTGAACGCTCATTGTCCGGTACCTATCTTCTTTTTGTTCAAATCTGCTGATATTCTCACTCGCCTTGATTGTCATTTCACCGATGGCAATCCTGCACGCAGGCGTGCAATATACGGTAATGACACAACGTTTCTCAAAAACCTACCTTTCAAAAAAATCTACCATACCGGTTCACTTGGACCTGACTCGCCGGAAAAAGACGCGATCATATTTCATCGAAACGCTGAGGTAATCATTCCTGAACGACTTGATTTGTCAGCCTTAAGTCTATTAGCTTGTCGATCCCCTGCCGAAAAGGACACATTTTTGAATCTATTGCCAGAAGCTGTAAGGAAGAAATATCAAAATCGAATCCAAGTGGCTCCTGTTCAGCTACATGAGAAAAAATGGACGTTTGTAGAACAAGTTACGCTCGATCAGGAATATATTGTTGTCCGATTCTCTCCCGATACACTAACTCCGGGCCCCTTTCTCGCTCAGTTCGAACTATATAATCTCGAGACTGGAAAGAGCGATATTCAGCAGATTCGAAATTTTAACGTTAGAGCGGAACCGAATCCGTTTGGAATTGAATTAACTCTTAGGCCGTCGCATTATTTGTTCAGGATCACTCTGGACGGAAACTTAGCTTACCAAAACACATTTCAGGCAGATATAACGGGATAGGATCAACAGGGGGCGGTTGCCCGCCCCGCATTTTCCGTTACGACTCAATCCCCGACCTGACGCGTGCTAGCCGCACTGGTCCAGGTCGCGCCACTTGGCGACGAGATCGGTGTCCACCAGCAAGCCATCCTCGCCTTCGGGCAGCGTGACGGTCAGCCGCCGGTTGGCGATCTCCTCGCACTCCGGCCCCTTCTCGACCGCGTCCCACGTCCCGCGCACGTACTTGTACTCGAGCTTGGCGCCTTCCGGCAGGTCGAGCGTGATCGTCCAGTGCGTGTCGTCGACCTGCGCCATCACCAGCCCGGCAGGGTCCCAGTTCGGCAGGTCGGTCGTGCCGAAGCTCCCGGCGATGTAGACGTCGCCTTCGCCCTGCCCGGTATAGTCCGGCACCGTCACCACGAACGTCACCGCGACGATGGGCCGCTGCACGGTCACTTCCTCGCTGGCGGCTGGCCCGGACTCGTTCAGCCCGCCGTCCACCGCGGAAACAGCATACGTGTAGCGCGCATCGACCGCGACGTTACGATCGGTGTAGGCCGTCTCGCCCACCGGGACTTCCGCGATCAGCGCCGGGTCGCCGCCGCGCTCCGTCCGGTAGACGCGGTAGGCCGCCACGTCATCCGCCGCCGGGGGCGCCCATTCGAGCGACACGCCGGACGACACCGCGCGCGTGACACTCACGCTGGCCGGGGCATCCGGCGCGGTCGTGTCGTCGGGCGGCTCGACGGTCAGCGCGGGGAAGACCCCGCCCTTGAGCGTGACGACCGTCCAACTCTCGCCCGCGTTGGTGCTGAAGCGCGCTACCGCCTCGTATTCGCCCGCAGCGGTCAGGAGCACCGGGGCCGCGTAGCGGTCCCAGCCATCCTGGTCGCCCGCGTACTGCATCGGCCCCCAGGTCGCCTCGTCCAGGTCGCCGCCCGCCGGGATCAGCGCCGCCTCGGCGCGCACGCCGTCCGCCGGACCTTCGGCCTCGGTCGCGCCCTCGATCCGGATCGCGGCTTCCACGTCGACCGCCGCGCCATACGCCAGTTGAACCGGCTCGAAGCGGTCGCTGAAGTAAATCGTCTGGCCGATGGCCGCGCTGGGGATCGCCATGACGCTCTCGCCCGGCTCCCCGACCAGTCCATCGGCGCTGACGCTGGCGACGGCGTAATGGTATACGAAGCCATCGGTCACCGTCTCGTCGACATAGGATGTGTCAGTCACCAGCGCCGGGTCGATGCGCTCGAAGCCGCCCGCCGCCACCGGGCTGCGGTAGACCGCGTATCCCGCCGCGCCGGGGACGGCGTCCCACGCCAGCGCGACGTTGCCCGTTTCCCCTTCGGCGGAGAGGCTCGCGGGCGGCCTGGGCGCCACGAACGAGGCGTGACGCCTGCCGGCCCACACGTTGCCGCCCAGCGCCGGGACAGTCAGCGTTGCGGAGCCGCTCGCCGTGGCGACCGGGTCGCCGCCGAAGGCCGGATCGAGCGTCAGGTCACCGGGCAGCAGCCCACCGAACTCGACCGTCACCGTCTGGTCCTGGCCGCCCTGGTTGAGCGCGACGATGGCCGCATCGCCCGCCGCGCGATTCACGCGCAGGAAAGCGTACACGCCCGCCGCGTCATCGGCCAGCAGGGTGATCATGTCCCCTTCGCGCAGCGCGGGATGGTCGTGGCGCAGCGCGGCGATCTGCTGGTAGAAGGCGAGCATGTCCTCGTCCGGCGGCGGGTAGTGATCGCCGGACTCGTCCGGCCAGGGGTACGGCGCGCGGTTGTAGGGATCGTCCTGCAGATTGCCGCCGCTGTCGGGCAGGCTCGGCGCGTCGATGGCGATCTCGTCGCCGTAGTACACCGTCGGCGCGCCGGGCAGCGTGAACTGGAACAGCGCCGCCAGCTTTTGCCGCTGGGGATCATTCCCCAGCACGAACGGCAGCCGGGACGTGTCGTGGCTGTCCAGCAGGTTCATCATGGCGTGGTACGCCGCCGCGGGATAGTCCTCCTCGATGGCGCGGATCAGGCCATCGACCTCGCTGGGCGCCAGCGCGTAGATGATGCGATCGCCGTTCGCGTCGTTGTCGGTGAAGTCCTCCTCGCGCGCGAAGCCCAGAATCCCCGCCCGCAGGCGGTAGTTCATCGTCGAGTCCCACTCCTTGCCGAGCAGCCAGCGGGCCGCGTCGCCCCATTCCTCGCCGATGATCACCGCGTCCGGGTTGTTGTTGCGCACCGCCACGCGGAACCCTTCCCAGTAGTCGGTCGCCGGGCCGCCGGGGTCGATGTCGCCGCCCACGTCCAACCGCCAGCCGCCGATCCCCTCGCGGCCCCAGGTATTCGCCACGCTGTTCCGCCCCAGGAAGAAGTACAGGCGCGGCTCGGGCCGGGCGTTGTTGATCTTGGGGATGCTGTCGAACCCGGCCCACGATTCGTAATACGTCGCCCCGGTCGGCGTATCGACGCAGGGTGACGGCTGTTGGCCCCTGGGCGGCACGAAGAAGAACCAGTTGCGCCACTCGGACTCCAGGCTCTCGCACGCGCCGTCCGTCTCGAAGCGATCGTAGCGGTCGAAGAACATGCTGTCGCTCGACAGGTGGTTGAACACGCCATCCAGGATCAGCACGATGCCCCGTGCGTTGGCCTCGGCCACCAGTTCCCGGAACGTCTCCAGGTCGCCCAGCAGCGGGTCGATGGCCTTGAAATCGGCGGTGTCGTAGCGGTGGTTGGAGCGCGCCTCGAAGATCGGGTTGAGATAGATCGCGGTCACGCCCAGGTCGTCGAGGTAGTCCAGCTTCTCGATGATCCCGGCCAGGTCGCCGCCGAAGAAGTCGCTGTTGAAGTAGCCCGCCCCGCTCGGCGCCTGGACTGCCCGGCCATCGACCGGCGGCTCGTTCCACGTCTCGTGGAAGATCAGCGGCAGGTCGCCGTAGAACACGTCCGAGTCATCCGCCGGATCGTTGGACGGGTCGCCGTTGCGGAAGCGGTCGGGGAAGATCTGGTAGATCACGGCGTTGCGCATCCAGCGCGGAGTCTCGAACGCCGGGTCGTAGACCGTGATCTGGTAGCTGAGGTCGGGGCTGGCCGCGTAGACTGCGCCGGGGCCGCCCTCGTTGGCCGGGTAGTACAGCCCCTCGTCGCCGGGGCGGGTGTCGTCTTCGTAATAGAGCGTCTCGCCGCCCGCCGTGACGATGAACCGGTACCAGTAGATCGTGGGCGTCTTGCCCGTGTCGAGCGTGGCTTCCCACAGGTCGTGGCCGTCCGGCGTGGTGGTGACGACCGCCATCGGCAGCATGATCTCGCGCTCGGCGAGCGCATCCCACACGCGGACCGTCACCGTGTCCAGGTCGCCCGCCGCCGCCCGGAAGCGCAGCGTGACCGGCGTTTCGACCGGCACCGCGCCGCCCGGCACCCGGTAGAGATCGCTCCGGCTGTCGTGCCACAGCGCCGCCCCGTCGATCTCGCCCGCCTGCGCCGCCAGCCCTCCGACCGGCAGCAGGGCCGCGATCACGGCGACCAGCGCCAGCCCTCGCATCCATCGTAAAGTTTGTTGCGCCATTACGGAGTCTCCTGAATAAGTGTTTTGGAGTTTGAGTGGAATGTACATAAGTCGCTACGTTTTAGCAATAGGCCGGGCAGCCCATAGAGGGGCAGCGCGCCGCGTGGAATCAAAAACCGGGCACGGAAAGACCGCGCCCGGCAGGTTTACACGCGCGCCGGTTAGTCGCCGGCAGCCTGAGCTTCCGGCTCGTCGGTGGGCGCGGGCTGCGCGGTCGGGGCGGGCAGCGAAGTCCCGGCCTCGGCCATCAGCGATTCCAGGTCGAACAGGAACGGGCTGTTCGAGGGGATGATCATGAGCTGCACGTTGGCGCCCAGCTCCTCGATGTAGCGCCACTGGAGCAGCAGCGGGTTTTGCGACAACTGCTCGTTGATCAACTGCAGGGCCTGGGCCTCGCCTTCCGCGCGGATCACAGAGGCGTCGGCGTCACCTTGTGCCAGGGCGCGGACCTGCTGGGCCTCTTGCTCGCGCTGTCGGACGCGGAACTCGGCTTCCTGGGCCTGCTGTTGGGCGACCTGCTTCTGCTCGATCGAGGCCACGTATTCCGACGAGAACGCGATGTTGCGGATCAGGACGTTCATCACCTGGAAGCCGTCCGGTTCCAACAGATCGCGCACGCCGGTTTCGATGGCCTGCTCCAGGGCATCATGCTCGGTGCCGTAAATCTGCTCGACGCGGAACTGGGTCAGCGCGGCGCGCGTCTGGTTGCGCAGCGCGGGCCGGATCAGGCCGTTGACAAACCGGTCCTGCCATTTCACGTGCACGTCGTTGGCGTTGCTCGGTGAGATGCGGTAGATGATCGTCACGTCCAGCCGGACCTGCTGGCCGTCCTGCGTCAGGGCGACGACGGCGTCATCCCCGCGCACGGCCCCATCGGTCACCTCACCGGCCATCGTATATTCATGCTGCGAGGTCGAATAGATCGTGACTTCCTGAATGCCGGGGATGATGATGTGCAGGCCGGGCCCCAGCGGAGTCTCGGCCAGGTCGCCGCTGATCACATTGAAGACCACGCCGACCTCGGTCGGCTGGATCTCGACGACGCCCGCTCCGAGGATGAAAAACACGGCAGCCACGATCACGCCGATCACCGTGATGACCGCGCCAGCGCGGGCCGGTTCGTTGCGCGAGACGGCCTGGGCGATCATGAAGATGCCGAAGCCCGCGGTTGCCAGGCCCGCCAGCGCGAGCACACTCAAAACAAGACTGATCATGAACTTTGCTCCTTACTGATTGATGGACTATTCCATTTTCGCGGGTGACCATGCGATAACGTGTCGATAGTGGCGAGGTTTTGACTGATGCCTGTTTTGTCCCCCCATCCTCAATCCTTCCCCCACAAGGTGGGGAAGGAGGTTTTTCCCCTTCCCTCCGCCTGGCGTGGGGGAAGGGGCCAGGGGATGGGGGGCAGTTGAGCAGCCGCTATCAGTCAATTGTTCACCACTACCAACGTGTCTGTCTGGTACCAGGGTACGTCAATTATAACAAGTTCGGCCAGTCGTCAGACTGATATTTGGCTGACATTCGGCCCGGCGGCGGCGTTCTAATCCGGTTCTAACGCGGGCGAGGTGTTGACAGGCGCGCCATTTGGCCGTACCGTTTGGGCCATGCGCCCATTGATCAATACGTAGAATCCATGTATCCCGTTGTATTCGAAACCGGCCCCATCCTGATCAGCGTGCTCAGCGGCGCGATCCTGCTGGCGCTGGGCGCGATCGCGTGGCAGGCTCGCCGCCACGACGGCGCGGCGGCCATCCGCTGGCTCGACGTGGGCCTCGCGGCGGTGCTGGCGGGCGTGGTGGGCGCGCGGCTGTTGTACGTCGCGCTGGAGTGGGACCATTTCGCGCAGCACACCGGCGCGATCGTCCGGCTGCGGACCGGCGGCATGGCATGGCACGGCGCGCTGATCACCGGCCTGCCCGCGGCGTGGATCACGGCCCGGCTGCGCGGCGTGGCGTGGCGCCCGTGGACGGATGCCGCCGCGCTCGGCTGGCCGCTGGGCGTGGCCGGGGCGTGGCTGGCCTGCCGGGGCGCGGGCTGCGCGTACGGCTACGAAGTGCGCTCCCTGGCCGACTGGCCCGCCTGGATGGTCGAGGAACTGCCGGACGTCTACGACCTGCCCGCCCCGCGCCTGGACCTGCAAGCGGGCGGGACGGTCTTCGGGCTGGGGCTGCTGACCGTCGCGCTGGTGATGACGTGGCGCGGCTGGCTGCCCGGCCTGCGGCTGTGGGCCATCCTGGCCCTCACCGGGCTGGGCATGGCCCTGCTGGGGTTTTTCCGGGCCGATCCGGCGCACACGGTGTACAATCGACGTATCGACCAGATCCTTGACCTGGCGCTGCTGATGTCGAGCACGCTGATCGGCAGCACGCTCTGGCTGCGGGATCGCCGGGCAGCGGCCAAAACGCGCCAAACACGGAAGGACGAACGCCATGAACGTGACGCTGGGCCTGGCCCAGATCGATCCCAAGCTGGGTGACCTCGCCGCCAACCTGGACCACCATCTCGCGGTGATGGCCGAGGCCAGCGCGCAGGGCGTGGACCTGCTGCTGTTCCCGGAGCTGTCGCTGACCGGCTATTACCTCCAGGACCTGGTGTACGAAGTCGCGGCGCGGCCCACCGCCGATGACCCGGTTTTCGAGCCGCTGCTGGCGGCCAGCCGCGCCCACGGCATGGACGTATCGGTCGGGTTCGTGGAAGAAGACCACCGCCACCGTTTCTACATCTCGCAGGCATACCTGAGCCGGGGCGAGGTTGTCTACGTGCACCGCAAGGTCTACCTGCCCACCTACGGCATGTTCGACGAGGGGCGCTACTTCGCCTGGGGCGACTCAGTGCGCGCCTTCGACACGCGCTTCGGGCGGGTGGGCATGCTGGTCTGCGAGGATTTCTGGCACGCCTCGCCGCCCTACCTGCTGTGGCTGGACGGCGCCGACGTGATGCTGCTCACCAGCTCCAGCCCAGGGCGCGGCCTGGACCAGGGCGAAGAACTCGCCAGCTCGCGCTGGGTGGAGCTGGTCAACCGGGCGTACGCCGGGCTGTTCACCAGCTTCGTCGTGCACTGCAACCGGACCGGGTTCGAGGACGGGCTGAACTTCTGGGGCGGCAGCTCGATCGCCGATCCGGACGGCGAATTCATGGTGCGCGGCCCGTATTTCGAAGAGGCGCTGCTGGTGCAGACTATCGACCTCAACCAGCTACACCGCACGCGCAGCCGCCTGCCGCTGCTCCGCGACGAGCGCACCGGGCTGATGGCCCGCGAGATCGGGCGCATCCTGAGCGAGGTGACTCACGGCAACCGCTGACGGGGGCGGTTCAAATCTGGGGCAAGTTTGAACCACGGAGATCACAGAGGGGATATCAGAGAGACTCTCAAAACAGCCTCTCCGTGTCCTCTGTGTTCTCTGTGGTAAGTAGTTTGCCGCAAATCTGGGACGCGGCAACCGCTGACGGGCGTGTTTCGTTTTGGGCCGGTCTGGGTTAAGATGTGAGTACCAACGCGCTGTGGGGAAGCAGACACGATGACCGACCATTTCGACGACGATTTCTCCCCGGAGGACCGGCCCGACCGCCGCATGACGCCGCGCTATACCCCGGCGGGCGGCCCGCGCCGCCACCCGCCACGGCTGGCCGGGCACACGCGTCGCCCGTCCATCCGCCGCCCCGATGACGAGTTCACCATCCGGACGTTCGACACGTCCGAGCTGGACGCGGTCGACGCGGAAGACATCATCCTCCCCGCGGACGATATCGAGATCGAGGACGTCGAAGAGTACGCCACCGGCGACGACTTCGACGCGGAGGCAGACGAGGAGGCGTTCGAGCCGGAAGACGCCCCCACCGCGCCGCCCGCGCGCCAATCGCCGCCCCAGGCCCGCGCTCGCCGGCCCCGGCGGCGGGCCGCCCGCCGCGCGCGCGAACAGAAGCCCGTGCCCGCCTGGCTGAGCCTGGTGCGCACGCTGGTCGTGATCGCGGCGGCAGCGGTGCTGGTGTCAACCATTTTCTCGCTGTGGACGCGCCCAACGTTCTTCTCCGAGGAGTTCCGCGCCGGGCTGAACCAGGTCCAGGCCACGCAGCGCGTCGTCAACATCCAGCCAACCCCGCTACCGACCGACATCCACCAGGTGCGGATCGGCATCATCGCCGGGCACAGCGGCTCCCCGCAAGACGCCACTTTCGACGTGGATCCCGGCGCGGTGTGTCCCGATGGCCTGACCGAGCTTTCGATCAACGAGGAAGTCGCGCGCAAGGTGGTCGAGGCGCTCCAGCGCGACCGGTACAACGTCGACCTGATGGAGGAGTTCGATCCCCGGCTGGAGAACTATCACGCTGACGCCCTGGTGTCGATCCACACCAACGATTGCAGCGACTATGGCGCGGCGGGTACCGGGTACAACGTGGCGGCAGCAGCGGCCCGCCAGACCACGCGCGGCGCGGACGAGCGCCTGTTGAGCTGCCTGATCGAGCAGTACGGCGCGACGACCGGGCTGCCGCGCCATTTCGGCATCACCGCCGACATGACCGAATACCACACCTTCGGCGAGGTATCGATCGACACGCCGACCGCGATCATCGAGCTGGGCTACATGCGCAACGACCGGGCCATCCTGACCGAGAACCCGGAACTGGTGGCGCAGGGAATCGCCAACGGCATCCGCTGCTTCCTGCGCCCGGACCTGTACAGCACGGCGAACGTCCCCACCCAGGAGCCGCCGTAGTGCGCGGGGCGCCGTGCGCGCCGTTTATTGCTTTCGCCCTGTTGTGAGGAGACACGACGAAACGTTATGAATCACGAGATTGTCATGTATACGCGGCTGGCGGGCTGCCCCTACATCCGAACGGCCAAACGCGTGTTCGACCGCTTCACCATCCCCTACCGCGAGGTCTTCATCGACGAAGACGAAGCCGCCAACCAGCGGGTGCTCGACTGGACCGGCTTCAAGTCGGTCCCGACCATCATCGTCGCCCGGCCCGGCGAAGACCTGCCCCACGAGGACCCGGCCCCCCTGGAAGGCCGCAGCCCCAAAGGCGTCGACCGGGGCAGCATGATCACCGAGCCGGGCGAAGTCCAGCTCGAAGAGTGGCTGCGAAAGCACGGGTTTATCGAGTAGGCGGCACATGGGGCGCTGGATGAGCCGTTTTCGCCGGCTGCCGTGGTGGGGCCGGGGCGCGATCGTCCTGGTGGGGCTGGCTGGGATCGCCGGGGGCGGGCTGGCGGCGCTGTACCTCTACAGCTATACGCAGAGCAACAGCGGCCCCGCGATCCGCCGCTGGTTCGACGACCGCGCCAGCCGCGCCGAGCTGATGACCGTCCGGCGCGAGCCGTGCCCCGGCGCGCCGTTCCTGCTGCCCAGCGACGGATTCATCGGGCTGCTGTGGCGCGACCCGACCGCCCCGTACAACCTCTTCCGGCGGCATCCCGGCGTCGATATCTTCGGCAATGGCGAGCTGGGCACGGTCCCGGTCCGTGCCGCCTATGAGGGCACGCTCACCCGCCTGCCGGACTGGGAGGCCTCGGTGATCATCCGCCACGACGATCCCCTCCAGCCGGGCCGCACCATCTGGACGTACTACACCCACATGGCGTCACAAGACGGCGAGTCGTTCATCGCGGACGCGTTCCCGCCCGGCACGAGCGAGGTCTGGGTCGAGCAGGGGACCGTGCTCGGCTACCAGGGCAACTACAGCGGCAACCGCCTGGGCCCGACGGGCCTGCACCTGCATTTCAGCGTGGTGAAAAGCGAGCCGGACGGATCGTTCAAGAACGAGTCCCGGCTGGGCAACACGCTCGATCCGTCGCCGTACCTGGGCATGGCGCTCAACAGCGACGACCGCCCCGCGCGCCCGATCGACTGCGCGGCGGACTGACGCCGATCGGAGTTCAGAAAGCAGGATGAAATGTGCCTTCACAAGAAAATCATCGGTTGCGTGATCGTCCTCACCGTTCTGATTGTAGGCGAGTTCTGGCCAGTTCACACTGTGTTATCGCAAGATTTAGACGCGATCCGCTCCATCGCGTGGAAACCGGACGGGACCGAGTTCGCCACGGGGCATACCGGTGGCAAAGTGACCATCTGGGACGCGGCCACCCGGCAGCCACGGCTGACGTTCGATGTTGCGCCTGGCCATACTCAGGCACTGGTGGTGTTCTCGCTGGCATGGAGCCCGGATGGGAGTACCCTGGCGGCAGCGACCTCACTGGGCGGCGGCAGCGTCCGGCTCCTCGACCCCGCCACCGGCGCGCTGCTGGATACGTTCAAGGCTGAGACTCTCTCGACCGCAGTCGCCTGGAGCCCGGATGGGAGCCTGCTGGCCGGAGGGGCGTCGCGCGGTCTGGGGTTCATCTCCGAGGGATGGGTCAGAGTCTGGGACGTCGCCACCGGCCAGGTCATCGCTGAGATCCTGAACGGCGGCGGCGACACCTCGAACGTGTCGGACCTCGCCTGGAGCGCCGACGGCAGCCGGTTGGCCTGCGCCAGCATCAACTGGGCGGTGATCTGGGACACCGCCACCTGGGAGACCGTTTTCACGCTGGAACACCCTGCCACCCGGCTGGACCACCTCGGACTGGAAGCCACCAACTCGGTCTCTGCCGTCGCCTGGAGCCCGCAGGGCAGCCGGTTGGCAACAGGCGATGCAGATACAATCCGGATCTGGGACGGCTTCAGCGGCGAACTGCTCGCCACTTTTGACAATGCCGGTCATCCTCTCTCATTGGCATGGAGCCCTTCGGGTACACAATTGGCTAGTGCGACCCTGGACGTGCAGATCTGGGATGTAGCAACTGGCCAACTGCTGGAGGAGTTCCCCGGGCTCGCTGGCGTTGTCGCCTGGAGTCCGGATGGCACGCAAATCGCCTACGACGGTGACGGCGGCCTGCCTGAGATAGTCACCCCGCCAACACCGGCGCCCACCCCCACTCCATGCCGCTGATCGACTGCGCGGCGGACTGACGCCGGGCGGCGGTTTCGTATTGACCGGCCCCAGGCGCGCCGCTATAATGGGCCCACAAGTGAAGACCAACGGGAGAGGTAGCATAGTCTGGCCTAATGCGCGCGCCTGGAGAGCGCGTGAGCGGTCATTCCGCTCCGTGGGTTCAAATCCCACCCTCTCCGCTCCAGTTTTGGGATGACGGCAGACCGGCGCGGCCTGCCGCTTCTTTTTTTGCCCGCACCCTACCGCGAATCAGGACGGCAACCATGACCATCACCTTCGACTTTGCCCGCTCGCTTTACGACGACAGCGACCCGATCCACGATTTCGATCACGTGCTGCGCGTGCTGGCGCTGGCGCGGCGTATCGCCCAGGCGGAAGGCGCCGATCTGGCCGTGGTCGAGGCGGCGGTGCTGCTGCACGACATTCACCGCCTGGACGAAGACCAGGGCGCCCACACCGGCGAGCATGCCGACCACGCGCTGCTGGCAGCCGAGGGGGCGCGGCGCATCCTGGCGCAGGCCGAGCCGCCCGCCGACCCGGCCTTCATCGAGGCGGTGGCCCACGCCATCGCCGCCCACCGCTTCCGCAACGCGATCGAGCCGGCCACCATCGAGGCGAAGGTCGTCTTCGACGCCGACAAGCTGGACGCGATCGGGGCGATTGGCGTGGCGCGGGCGTATGCCTACGGCGGGCTGCACGGGCAGAAGCTGTGGGGCAGCGTCCCGGCGGATTACCGCGGCGAAGGGCCCGATCACACGCCGCATCACGAGTACGTCTATAAGCTGTCGCGCATTCCGGAGCGGCTGTATACCGCCACCGGGCGGGCCATCGCCCGCCAGCGCGACGCGACCATGCGCGCCTTCTTCGCCCAGCTCGCCCGCGAGATCGACGGCGGCGCGTGAGCGGGGCAGCAAAAAGCGCCGGACTCGCAACGTCCGGCGCCGGGATATTGAATGAATCAGGTGGCGGGCGGGATCAACTCTCTGAGGATGGTTCGCTTTTCTTGCGGCTGTCGGTGGCGTAGAACCCGGACCCCTTGAACACGACCCCGACGGGGCCGATCAGGCGGTGAACCTCACCGTGACATTCCGGGCATTCCGTCAGCGGCGCTTCGTCGAACCGCTGGACGCGCTCGAACCGGACACCACATTCATGACACTGGTATTCATAGCGGGGCATCGTCCCACCTCCTGCGATCCACTTTCTTTCCAATACATATTGTAGCGCGAAAATATAAGAGCAACGTAAAAAATCTCTGAAAAACCGGGATCATTTCGCGCCCACGCCCGCCGGCCCGCGCCGATTGCACAATCCTGGGGGCTGCGGTACGATCCCGCCCGTCAGATGGGATTTTAATGTGAGATCAGATGGGGAGTAGTGACGGTATGGCGCCCGAAGACAAGCAGGATCGCAGCGATCCCACCCCGCCGGAGAGCCTGGAAGACCGGCTCAAACGCGAAGAGCCGCCGGTCGAGGCCGACGACACGAACCCCTCCCGGTCCCTGAACGCCATCGACGAGCCGCCCGTCAGCGACGACGACACCGCGCCGAATGCCGCTATCAGCGTCGATGACCGGCTGCGCGCCGAGGAACCGCCCACCAGCCCCGACGACACCAACCCCCACGCGGGCACCCGCCTGGAAGACCGGCTGCGGGACGAGGAGCCGCCGATCAGCGTCGAGGACACGAGCCCCTCGCTGGCCTCGCAGGAGATGCGCCCGGTAGCGGCGGGCGCGGGGCCCAACGGCGTGCAGCGCCTGCTGGCGCTCGCCATGTTGGCCGGCGCGCTGGTGCTGACCGCGGCAGCGGCGATCATCTGGCTGAGCGACGGCGGCGACGACAACGCCCCGGCGCCCGACGCCAGCGCCGATCTCGCGGGCGAGAGCGCGACAGGCACGCCCCGGAACACCCCGGCCCAGGCCAGCCCGACGCCACAGCCCACCGCGGAAGAGCGCGAACCGGCGGCCATCCCGTCCGTCGCGCCGCTGTTCCCCACCGCGGCAGCCGACGAGATCGCGGCGGCGCTGCTGACCCCGGCCCCGGATGCGCGCGTGGCGCGCGCCATCCAGCGCGAGAACAACCCGTTCACCATCCGCCCCGCCGAGTCGCGGGCGGCGGTCGTGCAGTACACCGTCCAACAGGGCGACACGCTGGAGAGCATCGCCAGCAAGTTCAACCTGCGCGACTTCTACACCCTGATCTGGTCGAACGAAAACAGCAAGGTCAACCCGCTGCGCCCCGGCAACACGCTCAACATTCTGCCGGAGGACGGCGTCTTCTACGAAGTGGACGAGAACATCACCATCGGCGAGCTGGCCGAGCGCTACGACGTCGATCCGTATACGATCATCGACGCGGACTACAACAACCTGGACGGATCCACGCCCGAAACGGTGCTCGTCGCGGGGATGGGCCGCATCGGTATTCCCGGCGGCGAGGCCGAGCGCATCAACCTGCTGCCCGCCGCGACGACCAACACTGGTTCCTCCGGCGGCGGCGCGATCAGCGGCCCGTACAACCTCTGGGGCTGCAGCTCGAACATCGGCGGCGGCACGCTGCCCGTCAGCCGCCCGCTGCAAGGCGGCTACACCTGGATGCAGGGCTTTTCGCTGGGCGGGCACGAGGGCGTCGATCTGTCGCCCACGATGGGCACCGGCGAGCCGGTCCACGCTGCCGGGTCGGGCACCGTGGCGTACGCCGGCTGGAACAATTACGGGTACGGGTACGTGGTGGTCATCGGCCACGGCGCGTATTTCAGCCTGTACGGCCACCTGAACACGTACAGCGTGCGCTGCGGCCAGTCGGTGAGCGCCGGCCAGGTGATCGGCACCGTCGGCAACACTGGCAACAGCTCCGGCCCGCACCTGCATTTCGAGGTGCGCGACGCCGATTGGAACGCGCGCAATCCGCAGGACTTCATCGGTTTCTAGGGGACGGTATGACCACGACGCACGCGCAGCACTGGCCGGTGATCGGGCACGAATGGGCGGTCGAGCACCTCGATCGCGCCATCCGGCATGGCCGGATGCGTCACGCCCTGTTGATCACCGGGGCGAGCCAGATCGGCAAGACCGCGCTGGCCCGCGCGCTGGCGATGGCGCTCAACTGCACCGGCGACGCGCCGCCCTGCGGACAGTGCCGGTCCTGCACGCTGATCGCCAAAGACGGGCATCCGGACGTGGCGTGGGTGGAAGCCGACCGGGAAGGCGGCACGCTGAAGATCGACCAGGTGCGCGACTTGCAGCAGACGCTGGCGCTGCGCCCCTACGAGGCCCGCTACCGGGTGGCGATCCTGCTGCGCTTTCACGAGGCCAACCCCGCCGCGGCCAACGCGCTGCTCAAAACGCTCGAGGAGCCGTCGCCCGATGCCGTCCTGATCCTCACCGCCGATTCCGCCGACCACCTGCTGCCGACGATTGTGTCGCGCTGCCAGCCGCTGCACCTGCGCCCCCTGCCCGTCGATACCGTCCGCGACGCGCTCGAACGCCGCTGGGATGCGCCGCCCGACCAGGCCCAGACTCTCGCGCAGCTTTCCGGCGGGCGCATAGGCTGGGCCATCGAGGCGCTCGAAAATCCCGAGGCGTTGGAGCAGCGCGGCGCGGCGCTGGACATGCTCGAGGCGGCGCTGCACGGCAACCGCCGCGCGCGGTTCGCGCTGGTCGAGAGTCTCTCCGCGGACAAGCAGACGCTGCTGCCCCTGTTGGAGACGTGGCAGGGATTCTGGCGCGACATGCTGCTCATCGCGGGGGGCAGCCGCGCGCCGATCACCAATCACGACCGGGCGGCCACGCTCGGCGATCTGGCGCACGAGGCGGGGATCGACGCGGCCCATCAGGCGCTGCAGGCCACGCGCCGGACGCTCGACCTGTTGGGGAAAAACGCCAACACGCGGCTGGCGCTCGAAGTGCTGCTGCTCGACTATCCGGTGCTCTAGGCGTCGTCGCGGGCCAGCGGCAGGCTGATGACGAACCGGCTGCCGCAGTTCGCCCCCTCGCTCTCCGCCCAAATGCGGCCCCCGTGGGCCTCGACCAGCTCGCGGGCAATCGCCAGCCCCATCCCCATCCCCCCGTGCTGGCGCGTCATATGATCTTCGACCTGGTGGAATTCTTCGAAAACGCGCTCGAGGTGTTCGGGCGGGATTCCGATCCCCGTGTCCTCGATCACGATCCGGACGGCGCGCGGTTTCACCTGGTACGTCAACGCGATCTGGCCCCCGCCCGGCGTGAACCGGATCGCGTTGTTCAGCACGTTGGTGATCGCCATCACGATCCGGACCTGGTCCACCGTCACGATCAATGACGGATCCGGCATGGCAACGCGCAGGTCGTGCCCCTTGACCGCGGCGAGTCCCGCGACGTCGTTCTGCGCCAGCCGGAACAGGTAGGCCAGCGGCACGCGCGCGGGGCTCAGCGTTGTCTCGCCGCGCTTGAGATAGCACAGATTGGTCATATCCTCGATGAGCGTGCGCATCCGCAGCGCGCTGTTGAGCACCACTTCGGCGTGCTGGCCGATCTCGCCGGCGGCATCTTCTTTGAGGAACGTCGCGTACCCTACGATCACGCTCAACGGCGTGCGCAGCTCGTGCGAGGCGATCGAGATGAAGTCGTTTTTGAGCTTGTCGAGCTTGTCCAGTTCGTCGTATGCCTTCTGAAGCTGCTCGATCATCCGGGCGTTGGAAATCGCCACCGCCGCCTGAGAGGCCAGGATCAACAGGTTGTGGCGGTCGCCGGCGGTCCACGAGCCGGCGCGCTTGTTGACCGCCTCCAACACGCCGATCACCTCGTCGCGATAGCGCATGGGCACGCCGATCAGCGAGCGCGTCTCGAAGCCGCTCTGCAAGTCCGCCTGGCGAAAATGGCGCGGGTCCCGCGAGACGTCGTCCAGCGCGATCTCGCGGTTTTCGAGCAGGACCGCGCCGGCCAGGCTGCCGTCGAGCGGGACGGGGATGTCCAGCAGCGCGCCCGCGCCGCGGCTGGCGGTGGTGGAGGCCATGAAACGAAGCTGGCCGGTCGCGCGGTCGAGCAGCATCACTGACGCCGATTCCGCATCGACGAGATCGGCGGCGTAATCCATGATCGCGTTCAACAGCGGCCCCAGTTCCAGGGTGGAGTTGATCGCGAGGCTCACTTCGACAAGCTGGTTCAGTTGGCGGATCTCGCGCTCGTAACGGGCGAGCCGCTCGTCATCGTCATTCATGCGGGTTGCCGCAGTCCCTTCCCATTCCCCACCTTACTGTACTCAAGTCTCGTTCGGGGAGCAATTCGCGTGAGTTGCGTGGGATACGGCGACGAGATCGCGATTCAGGAAGGTATCGTCTTTCTATTATTTTTTAGTCGTAGTAGTAGAGGATGTCGAAATGTGCACAACCCGCCGCCGCCGTGTTGGAAAAGCGCCGGGCCAGCCGTTCCCGGCCCCATATATGGCGGTCCGGACGATCCCCGCCCCCACCGATTTCCCACACCAATCCCACGCGCTGGATTCCCCTTGTGGACTCCGCCTGTCGACAATCGGCGGCGGTTTTGAACACCATCGACAGCCGTTTTTCGGGCGAATTCCGGCCTTTCGAGCGCCCCCTATCGATGGGGGGACTCCGCGCCGGCAAGCCGCCATATCTGGCCGGTGGGTAATGTGGGATAGATTCCGTAGACAGCCTATCGACAGCCTGCGCGCCGTTTCCACAGCCGGGGATGTCGCTGGCGCCGGGGGAGGAATCAGGGCGGCGAGTGTCCGTTCGTGCGACCGGCTCCGGCCCCATGATATGGGGGTGAGTCCGGAGCAGAGAGGGCTGTATGTGGCGGTGGGATAACGTGTGTTAAAGAATCCGGGCTGCGCGGCCCTGTCGATAACCGGCGGGTTTATCGACAGCCGGCGATGGCCCGGCGGCAGGCAGCAAAAACGCCCCTGGGGGGCCAGGGGCGCGGTCGATTCGGGCGGTGGGAAGGGCGGCGTCAGTTCGCCGACAGGTGCAGTTGGCGGCGGATGTCGCTCACCTCGCGGCGGAGGTCGTCGTCCAGGTCCACTTCCCCGGCGATCTTCTGGTAGCCGTGCAGCACCGTGCTGTGGTTGCGCCCGCCGAGCGCCGCCCCGATCTGCGGGAACGAGGCCTCGGTTTCTTCGCGGGCGAGGTACATCGCAATCTGGCGGGCGCGGACCACGGCTTTGGTCCGGCGCTTGCTCAACAGGTCGTCCATCGACAACTGGTGATACTTGGCTGTGGCCTGCAGCACCTGGTCGAGGCTGGTCGCGCGCCGCGTGGGCGGGGCAGGCCGGGCGCTGTTCTTGGCGAGGACCGCCTGGGCCAACGCCGGGGTGAGCGGCTCTTTGGTCAGCTTGGCGCGGGCCAACACCTGGGTGAGCAGTCCCTCCAGCTCGCGGACGTTGTCCGTCTCGTGCCGGGCCATCATCTCGGCGATGTCGTCCGGCAGGGTCACGTCCTGGGCCGCCGATTTGGCCTTCACGATCTGGTGGCGGGTTTCGTATTCCGGCGCCTGGATGTCGGCCAGCAGGCCGCCTTCGAAGCGCGACCGCAGCCGCTCGTCGAGGCCGGTGATGCCGCGCGGGTGGACGTCGCTCGCCAGCGCGATCTTGCCGCCCCGGCTGAAAACGGCGTTGAAGGTGTGGTAAAACTCCTCTTCGGTGCTCGTTTTCCCGGCCAGGAACTGGGCATCGTCGATCAGCAGCACGTCCGCGGTGCGGTACAGGCTGCGAAACTCGTCCATTGTCTTGCCGCGAATGGCGGCGACCATCTCGTTGGTGAAGGCTTCCGCCGTCATGTAGATCACGTTTTTCCCGGCGGCCTCCGCGACCTGGCCGATCGCGTGCAGCAGGTGAGTCTTGCCCAGCCCCACGCCGCCGTAGATGAACAGCGGGTTATAGGCCGGGGTTTCCGTCCCCGCGACCGCCTGGGCCGCGGCGAACGCGAAATGGTTGGTGGGGCCGGTCACGAACGACTCGAAGGTATAGCGCGCGTCGAACCGCGTCGAGCTGCGGATGGGTTTGTCCAGGTCGCTAGACCGGCGCACGTCGCTGACGCGCGGATCCCATTCGGCGAAGGCCAGCCAGGGCGACGAAGGCGAGTCCTCCCCGGCGGTGGCTGCGGGCGGCGAATCGGCGGGCGCTGGCGCGGTGGCCGCGGAGTGGCTTTCGGTCTTTGCCCCCGCCTGGGACTCGAGCCCGGCGAAGAGCGGGCCGGCCAGCGGTTGGTGCAAGCGCGCGGTGGGCAGGTGAACCACGTAATTCACCGTCACCGCCCGCCCCAGGATCCGGCCCAGCGTCTCGATGATCTGGTGGTTCAGGTGTTGTTCGAGCCAATCCTTGGCGTAGGCATGGCGCACCCGGATGACGAATTCGCCGTCCTCATATGCGAGCACCTCTGAGCCTTTGAGCCACGTGTCGAAGGTGGCCCGGTTCAATTGGAGTTCGAGCTGGCCGAGCGTTGCTTGCCAGGCATCTTTAGGTGTAAGCATGTGAACGTGCCCCAAATTAGCAGACAGCCGCGTAGAACGACAGGCCAGCACAGCGTGGGCTGCCTTAGAAAAGCTGTAATCATATGTCTGTTGCTATGTTTCGATGGTACAACCGCCAGGGGGCGGTTCTGTGTGGCCGGATGCGCGTGCGACGCTGGGTGTCTCCGGCCCGTTGGGGGGTGTTGTCCCCGACTTGAAAGTAAAACCATTTTAACAAACTATGGCGACAGACTCAATCGGATTCACCCCTTTATACCTTAAAGAATTCAAAGTTTTAAGATTCCCCAGGTTGGACTCCTGAGACTGGAATCCCAAAATCAGAAAGCTCGCGCGCACAGAATGAGTCGCAGAAGGCATAAGGGCTATATGTGGGGGGACTCTGCCACGGACTCGGCCAGATTTGGCGAATGTGGGATGAAGTGGGATTTCGGAAGCATATCCCACCTTAAAATTTTGGGCCGGATTCGAAATTTTAAGATTCGCCATCGAACTCACATTTTGTGAATCTAGGCGGTGGCGTTTGGGTTTTCGTGGGAATGTGTGGGATTTCGAAAGCGCAAAAAACGCGCGCCAAGCCCTCTGGGTTAGCGCGCGGTCGGAGTCCTGCTGCTGCCGGGTTGTGACCGTTCAGCGGGTTTCTTCACCGGGCAGTCCATAGCTGTAGGCGCGCTGTTTGACGTCGAGCACCTGCGCCAGCGAGGTGTCCTCGCGGACGTGCCAGGTGACGTAAATGTCCTTGATGAAGCTCTCGACCAGTTCCAGCGCCAGCGCTTCGAAGTTCGTGCTCTCGATGTCGGACTGCTGCTTGGGCCACCCATAGCCCCAGGCAAACCAGGAGCGGTCCTGAAAGAGAATGAAGTCGTAGAACGCCTGGCCCGCCGGGTCGTCGGTCAGGAAGACGGCGATGCGGGCGCACAGTTCCTTGAACTGGTACGGTGGAATGCGCGCCTCGTCGACGGGGTTGGGCCGGGCAAAGCCCGACAGCGGCACGAAGATGATGCTCCAGTCCTCGATGAAAACCTGGAGTCCCTCGTGACCTTTGCCGGCGGGATGCACCAGGCGGCGGGTTTTGCCCACTCCGGGGATTCCGGCGGCGGCCATCTCGGACAGGACCTGCTCCAGCGCGTTGAACAGCCGGGACGAGAATTCCTTCAAGCTCGCGTCCAGCCTGGCCTGCATATCCGCTCGCTCAGTCATCATTTTATTGAGCGAGTTCAACAGTTTTGCCCGTTCTTCGAGATCCACTGTGACTACTCCTGAACTGCCGGATGATGGCCTGAATTGTGGAGCAAACCGCCGATCTTGGCAACCGGCCCCGCCGCCCGCCGGATTGCCCGCCGGCTCATTTTCGGCTATGCTGGGCGCACACCAGGCGGAGATCGAGCATGGCTAGCCAGTTCTCCGGCCCGCTCGCCGGGACGTATTGGGTTCATCCCCGACGGCTGATGGCCGGGCCTCACCCCAGCGCGCGCGATGACGAGGCGCTCACTGCCGAGCGCATCCGGCAGTTGCTGCTGGCAGGGATCACCTTCTTCATGGACCTCACCGAGCCGGAGGAACGGCCTCCCTATACGGCGCTGCTGCCCGGCAGCGTCGCGTACCGGCAGTTGTCCGTTCCGGACATGCATACGCCCACGCCCGATCACATGCGCCGCATCCTCGATCTCATCGACGCCGGGCTGATGGATGGCCTCGTCGTTTACGTGCACTGCCTGGGGGGCATCGGGCGCACCGGGACGGTGGTCGGCTGTCACATGGTGAGGTATGGCATGTCGGGCGAGATGGCGCTCAAGGTGATCGCCGACCGGCTGCACAGCGGCTCGCCCGAAACCGAGGCGCAGCGGCAGATGGTCCTGCGCTGGTGCGAGGGCGGCGACCAGACGAGCCGGTACGCGCCCCGGTGACGCGGGCGGCTCACCCGCCGATGACCGGCGCGATGCCCTCGTCGATCGTGTCTACGACCCGCCCCGCCACGCTGTCCAGCGCCGCGCGCTTGTCGGCGTGAGGCGACACCCCGACCCCCTCGACCGTGACGTCCAGCCCCGCCCGCCGCAGGGCCTCACCCGCGCGCTCGGTGGCGCGTATTCCCCCGGTCGAGTCCTCGAACACGATCACGCGGGCCGGCGTCCCGGCCAGCGCGGCCAGCGGCCCGGTGAGCTCGCCACGCTCGAACAGGGCGGCGGCGGATTCCAACGCGGCGCGTTCGACGCCCGACGCGGCGGCGCCGATGGCGGCCAGGGCCTGCACCGGCGACGGCTTGATGTAGTCGGACACGGGCCGCCCGTGCGCGTCGGCCAGCCACTTGACGCGCCCCTGGCCGATCAGCGGCACTTTACCGTCCAGCCCCAACAGCTCGACCGCCAGCTCGCCCTCCGGCGCGAAGCCGTGCGGCGCCGGGCTATCTAGGTCGGCGGGGGGCAGACTGGGCCGCGCGGTGAAGACGGCCACGCCGTGCCGCGGATCGCGCGCCCAGGCCAGCAGCCGGTCGCGGTTGGCCGGGCTGAGCAAGGGCCGGTCGTGGGCGGCCAGGTAGCTCGGGCTGGCGAAGGGCGCCGGGTGGCCGTAGGTGGCGGCGAATCGCTCGCTGCCCAGCGTGTGAGTCTGGAAGACGCGCGTCGTCGGCGTGGTGATGTCGTACACGTCGCCCAGCAGGGCCGACACCAGCGGCAGGTACGCCGGATCGATCTGGCCGGTCAGCCGCGCCAGGTGCACCGCCGACGGGACCAGCCCATCGCTGCTGTGCGCCAGCACGTCGCGGGCCAGCGCCACGAAGTCCGGGCGTGGGGCGGGCCGGGCTGCCGCGCGCACCGCGGCCAGCGTCGCGTCGAGCGTATCGCGGCGCAGGTCCGGCTGTTGGGCCAGGGCGGCCAGCAGGATCGCGCTGACGCATATCGCCCCGGAGTCCCACTCGTTGGTGATGCCGCACGCCTCGAACAGGGCGATCTCGTCGTCGGTGATGGGCGCGACGATCTGGCCCATCCGCCCGGCGAAGTAATCCACCGTGGCGCGCAGCGCGTCCTTGTAGCCGAGCGGGTGCACCAGCACGCCGTCGACGTCGAGCAGCAGCAGCGTGCGCCGCGCAGAGCTTTCCCCTGCCACCGATCAGCTTCCTGCCGGGCCGGGCTGGTTCTGCGCGGCGAGATAGGCGTCGTAGTCTTCGGCGTCGACCAGGGCACCGCCGCTGACCTCGCCGGAGACGAAGCGGCGATTCTTGTCGAAGAAGAACTCGGCCTCCATGCGGTCGAAGCTCTTCTGGCCCACGATCACTTTGCGCGCGTAATAGCCCTGCTGGTCCTCGGTCTGCGACAGGTCGTTATACCGGTGCAGCCGGACCCTGATCACCTCGCCGGTGGCGTTGGAGCGGACGTAAAAATAGATGCCCTCGGCATCGCCATCACCGGCTTTGCCGCCGCCAAACAGTCGTTTCAGGAAGTCCATTCGATCAACCCTCCTCAGTACTGCTATATCTCTCGCACGGGGAGCCCGGACGGGCAGCGCCGTCGCGGCTCTCGCGTGCGCGCTATCGTTTGATTGTACCGGGCTTGGGGGCAGAATCGAAATTCGCCCCGCCGCCCGCCGGCCCGCGTTGGTCATCCTGACGTGGACAAGTCGCCAGTTTGGGATAGGATAGACCAGCGGCGTTACAATAGGCGCCTTGTGGCGATCTGAACCTGTCCCAGTGGGAGGTGACATGGCCTACAATATGAACCTGGATGACCTCGATCGGATGCGCGCGATTGACGTGGACGACATGCTGTCGCACATCGACGCGCTGCCCGATCAACTCGAAAATGCCTGGGAAGCGGCCCAGGCGCTGCCCCTGCCGGAGTCGCACCAGGCGCCCCGGCTGATCGTCCTGTGCGGCATGGGCGGCTCGGCCATCGGCGGGGACCTGGCGGCGGCGGTCGTCGCGCCCACGTCGCCGGCCCCGTTCGTCGTGCTGCGCGGCTACGATCTGCCCGCGTTCGTGGCCGGGCCGGAGACGCTGGTCATCGCCAGCAGCCACTCCGGCAACACCGAGGAAACGCTCTCGGCGGTGGAAATCGCCCGCGAGCGCGGGGCGCGCCTGCTGGCAGTCACGACCGGCGGCCAGCTCGCCGAGCACGCGGCGCGTCACGGCTACCCGCTGTGGCAGTTCGACTACAAGAGCCAGCCGCGCGCCGCGCTGGGATGGAGCCTGGGGCTGCTGCTGGGCCTGGCCGACCGGCTGAAGCTGGCCCTCGGCCTGGGCGCCGATCTGGCGGGCGCGGTCGCGCTGCTGCGCGAGACGACGCAGGGCTACGGCGCGGGCAGCGGGCTGGCGACCAACCCGGCCAAGCGCACCGCCGGCCAGTTGATCGGGCGCGTGCCGGTGTTCGTCGGCGCGGGGATCTTCGAGCCGGTGGCGCGGCGCTGGAAATGCCAGCTCAACGAGAACGCGAAAGTGTGGGCCGAATACGAGCCGATGCCCGAAACCAACCACAACGCCGTGGCCGCGATCGGCTTCCCGGCGGACAACAGCGTCCAGCTATCGGCAATTTTCATCACCTCGCCGGCGCAGGATCACCCGCGCGTGCGGCTGCGCCACGAGCTGATGTACACGATGTGCCTGCAAAACGGGATCATGGCCGACACCTTCCAGCCCCAGGGCGACACGCTGCTGGCCCGGCTGCTGCACGCCATCCAGTTTGGCGACTACCTGAGCTACTACACCGCCATCGGTTACGGCGCCGATCCCACCGCGATCGCGCCGATTGTCGAATTGAAAGAACAGCTCGCCCGTTCGCACTAGTCACGGAGGACTCCCCTTATGTCACCCAAACGTTCCGAGCACGTCCGCCTGTTCATCCCCGGCCCGGTCGAGGTCCGCGCCGAGATTCTGGATGCCCAGTCCGACTGGATGATCGGCCACCGGTCGTCGGACTTCGCCGCGCTCTATGGGCGCATGCAGCCCAAGCTCCAGCAGACGTTTTACACCCAGAACCCGGTCTATCTCTATACGTCATCCGGCACCGGCATCTGGGAATCGGCGTCACGCTGTGCCGTCCGCGACGACAAGAAGGTCCTGCACCTGACCTGCGGCGCGTTCAGCGAGCGCTGGGCCGAGGTCAGCCACCTGAACGGCAAGCAGGTCGAGGTGATCGCCGTCGAGTGGGGCCAGGCCGTCAAGCCGGAACAACTGGCCGACGCGCTGGATCACGGGACGTATGACGCGGTGGCCTGCGTGATGAACGAAACCAGCACCGGCGTGCGCAACCCGATCGAGGACTACGCCAAGGTGCTCGAAGCGTATCCCGATACGCTGTTCCTGGTGGACGTGGTGAGCATCTACGCCGGGGCCAAAGTCGAGACGGACGCCTGGGGCATCGACGTGTGCCTGACCAGCACGCAGAAAGCCTTCGCGCTGCCGCCGGGCATGGCCTTCGGCGCGGTGTCGCCCGCCGTGCTGGAACGCGCCCGCGAGATCCCGCACCGTGGCTACTATTTCGACGTGCTGGAGATCGACAAGCACCACCAAAAGAACAACACCCCGGCCACCCCGCCGGTCTCGCTGATGTACGCCGCCGACCGCCAGCTCGACGACATGCTGGCCGAAGGGCTGGAAGCCCGTTTTGCGCGGCACGAGAAGATGGCTGCCATGACGCGCGAGTGGGTCCAGCGGGCGGGCTTCGAGATGTTCTCGGAGGAGGGCTACCACTCGCCCACCGTGTCCAACGTCGCCAACACGCGCGCGATCGACGTCGCGGCGCTGAACGCCTTCCTGCGCGAGCGCGGCATGGTGATCTCCAACGGGTACGGCAAGCTGAAGGGCAAGGCGTTCCGCATCGCGCATATGGGCGACACCCAGCCCGCAGACCTCGAAGCGTTGTTCGCCGCGATGGACGCGTTTCTGGCAAAGCAGGCGTAGGGGGGCGCCATGACGTATTTCATCCTTGTTCCGGACAACCTGGAAGCGTCGGGCCTGGCCCAACTGCGCAGCATCCCCGAGTTCACCGTCCACGCGCCGGGCAAGCTCACCCGCGAGCAAACGCTGGAGCTGATCCCCCAGGCGCACGCGATGATCGTTCGCAGCGACACCAAAGCCGACGCCGATCTGCTGGCGAAAGCGGACAACCTGAAGGTGATCGTGCGCGCGGGCGTGGGCGTGGACAACATCGACCTGGACGAATGCACCCGGCGGGGCATCGTGGTCATGAACGCGCCCGACGGCAACACGATCTCGACCGCCGAGCACACGTTCGCCCTGTTACTGGCGCTGGCCCGGCACATCCCCCAGGCGGACGCCTCGATGCGTGCCGGGCGCTGGGAGCGCAAGAAGTTCGTGGGGACGCAGCTTCACGGTAAGACGCTGGGCATCGTCGGCTTTGGCCGGGTGGGGCGCGCGCTGGCCGATCGCGCCAAAGCCTTTGGCATGAAGGAGGTCGCCTACGACCCGTTCGTGCCGGAGCGGATCGCCCGCCACCTGGGGCTGGCCTGCCCCACGCTGGACGCCCTGCTCGAACAGGCCGACGTGATCTCGCTGCACGCCGTCATCACCAACGACACGCGCGGCCTGATCAACCGCGACACCATCGCCAAGATGAAGGACGGCGTGCTGATCGTCAACGCGGCGCGCGGCTCGCTGATCAACGGCGCGGACCTGGCCGAGGCGCTCAAGAGCGGCAAGGTCGCCGGGGCGGCGCTCGACGTGTACGACACCGAGCCGCCCGCGCCGGACAACCCGCTGCTGGGGCTGGACAACGTAGTCTATACGCCCCACCTGGGCGCCAGCACGGTCGAGGCGCAGGAAGCGGTCGCCGTCCAGGCGGCCACCGAGATCATCGATGCCTTGCTGCACGGCGAGTACAGCAACGTGCGCAACAAAGCGGTGCTCCAGCGCTAGACGCGGCGCAACAACCGGAGACAACACTCACCGGGCGGGCCACAACACGGGCCCGCTCGTGCTTTAGATGAACGTGGCGATGGCGTCCAGCGGCTTGCGCTGGATGTCCGGCACGCGCGCATCCGCCGCCGGGTAGCCCACGACCAGCAGCAGAAACGGGCGCTCGTTGTCGGGCCGGCCCAGGATGGAGGAGAGGAAGTGCATCGGGCTGGGCGTGTGCGTCAGCGACACCAGCCCGGCGTGGTGGACGGCAGCGATCAGCAGGCCGGTCGCCAGCCCGACCGACTCGCTCACGTAGTAATTCTTGCGTTTTTCCCCGTCCGGCCCCCGGCTGGTGGACTGGGCGAAGATCGCGATCAGGTAGGGCGCAGTTTCGAGGAACGGTTTCTGCCAGCCGGTGCCCAGCGCGGCCAGGTCGTCCAGCCATTCCGCCGTGGCGCGGCGTGCATAGAATTCGCGCTCCTCGGCTTCGGCGGCCTCGCGGATCTGGCGCTTGACCGCCGGATCGCTGACCACCACGAAATGCCAGGGCTGCTTGTTGGCGCCGCTGGGGGCCGTATTGGCCGCACGCAGGCAGTTCTCGATCACGTCGCGCGGCACGGGCCGGTCGGCGAAATCGCGGACGGTGCGCCGCCGGTTCATCTCGGCGTAGAACGCGGCTGCGCGCCGCTGCATCTCGTCCACGGGATATTCGCGGTACTGCGCGAGGGGGATGAATGTGGGGTCAGGCATGGTCGGACCTCGCTAGGTATGCCGGGATCATCGCAGCCCGTCGCCCGCGATCTTGGAACGTTCGGCCTGAGCGCGTCCGGGCCACAGCGCTCGCCAGCGTGGCCCGCGCGCGGCTCTTCAATCGGGGGCGGCGGCGGGCTCCTCGCGCGAGTCTTCGAGCGGCTCGGCGGCGGGCGGGACCTTCACCACGCGGATTTTGCGGATGCGGCGATCGTCCACGTTCAGCACTTCGATGTGAACGTGCTCCGTCTCGATCTGCTCGCCCTCGTCCGGCACCTTGCCCAGCTTGCTGAACACAAACCCGCCCAGCGTGTCGCTTTCGTCGGTCGGCAGGTGGATGTCCAGCAGGCGGTTGAGGTCGTCCAGGTCGATCCCCGCGTCGAAGATATATTCGTTCTCGTCAACCTGTTGGTAGGCTTCCTCTTCGTTGAAGTCGTATTCGTCGCGGATCTCGCCGACGATCTCTTCGATCAGGTCTTCGAGCGTCACCAGGCCCGCCGTGCCGCCGTACTCGTCGACCACGATCGCCAGGTGGATTTTGCGCTGCTGAAGCTCGGCGAGCAGGTCGACCGCCTTTTTCGACTCCGGCACGAAGTAGGCCGGGCGCAGCAGGTCGCGGATCGGGCGCTGGGTGTCGCCGTCGCGCCACGTCATGAGCAGGTCTTTGGCGTACAACAGGCCGCGCAGGTGGTCGATCGATTCTTCGTAGACCGGGATGCGCGAATGCCCCGCCTCGACGATCACCTTGAGCGCCTCTTCGAGCGGCGTGTCGATCTCCAGCGCCACCATGTCGATCCGCGGGACCATCACCTCGCGGGCCAGCGTGTCGCCGAACTGGAAGATCGAATAGATCATCTCTTTTTCTTCGTCCTCGATGGCGCCGCCCTCGGACCCGGCATCGACCATCATCTTGATCTCTTCTTCCGTCACCAGCGACGAGCTGCCCCGCCCGACGAACGGCGCGGCGACCTGCCCGCTGATCCACTGCATCAGCCGCAGGGCGGGCGCCAGCAGGCGCGACAGCAGGTTGATCGCCGAGACGGACCACATCGCGATCTGGTCGGCGTGACCGAGCGCGATGTTGGCCGGCAGCATCTCGCCGAAGATCAGCGTGATGATCGCGATGACCAGCAGCACGCCGCCATATGCCAGGACATCCGCCAGGCCGGTGCTCACCTGCTGATCGACGAGCAGGTCGCGCAGCGGCGGCGCCAGCGCGACCGACGCCACCAGCGCGATCGCGAAGCGCAGCAGCAGGTCGATCAACTGCTGCGAGGCCAACAGGCGCGTGGCATCCCCGGCCAGCGCCAGCGCCCTTTCCGCTCGCTGGTTGCCCTCTTCGGCCATCTCGCGCAGGCGGGCCTTGTGGGTGTTGACGAGCGCCACGTAGGCCATTTTGAGCGCCGCGTTGAGCAGGATGAACCCGCCCAACACCAGCAATCCGGTGAGGCTATTATTCACGGTTGTTTACCTTTGAAGCTGATGGGTGGGTGTGATGGCATGGCGTGACGAACCGACCCCGCCAGGATGCACAACGCTCCTGAGAGTCACACGGCAGGATTGTGTCACGGAAGATAGATGAGGGTGGTTCGGAAGAGTCTTCAGGCACCGCTAGATTTCACTGCTGGCTAGTTTTCGCGTACGGCGCCATCGAGTCTGGATGTTGGCGCCGTCAAGCGGCATTGTACCATAAAAGGCCGTTGCGTCAAATGTCGTCGCGTGGGGCGCCCCTCATCGCCGCGATCCGGTTTGGTCAACTTGCCCAAACGGGCGCGCGCCCCCGCAGGACAGATCGCCGGTCGAGTGGGCAAAATGCGGGCGATCCGCCCCTCGAATGCAGTCTCGCGCCGCAATCTCACCGCGATCTCACCCCGATCTCACGCGAATTTCGGAAAATGGGCCATTTGGGCTCTGTCCAGAGTCGATACATCCGCTATAATGTGGGATATTGCGCCTGCCTTTTTGGATATTGAGGGATTTTTTCGAGTCCCATGCACCGGCAACGTTGGCGATGGTTGTGGCTCTGGGTGGGAGTATTGGTAGCTGGATGCGGTCAGGTGTGGTCCTCGAACGGGACCCCGCCCTCCACGCGACAGCCCACCCTGCCCCTGCTCGGTTATACCCTGGTCCCGCCGTCGCTGACGCCCAGTCTGTGGCCGGTCTATACGCCCACGCCGCTGCTCACCTCCGAGGGATCGGGCCTGGGGCCGGCCCTGTACCTGACGGTCATCGGCCCGACGTGCTACGAGACGCCGGTCAGCAGCCTGATCTGCCTGGGACAGGTCCGTAACACGCTGGGCGTGCCGGTCGAGCATGTGACGGTCGGCGTGCAGCTCCTCGATCGCAACGGCACGCCGCTGGCCCAGGGCGAAACCTTTCTGTCGCGCGTGGTGCTGCCGGCGGGATTGGTGGGGCCATATCGCGTGCTGTTCGAGCGCATTCCGGAAGGCTACGCCGGGGCGTATGGGTTCGTCAAGTCGGGGCAGGTCGCCACGGACGCCGGCGTGCGCTACGCCGAATTGGAGCTGCGCCAGCTCTCCGGCACGTTCGTCATGGACCAGTACCAGGTGGCGCTGTCGGTCGTCAACAAGAGCCGCTACCCGGTGGAGCACGTCTCGGTGACGATGACGCTGCTCGACCGCGACGGCAACGTAACCGGGTTCCGCCAGGTTTATCTGGAAGCGGGGCAGCGCCTCAAGCCGGGCGAATCGCTGGCGCTGACGATGAAGGTGATTCCACAAGGGCCGAACACGGTCGGCTTCGACGCGTTTGCCGAGGGCCGGCTGGTGCGCAACAACTAACCGGCCTGGGCCACGGCGAAAGCCAGCGCCGACCATTCCTCCAGGGCCAGCGTCTCGGCGCGGCGCTGCGGATCGATGCCCGCGCCCGCCAGCAGGTCCCCCACCTGGGCTTTGGGAATCCCCAATCCGGCGCTCAGCGAGTTGCGAAGCTGTTTGCGCTTTTGCCCAAAACCGGCCCGCACCACGCGGAAAAACAGTTTTTCGTCCGGCACGGCGACGCGCGGCGCGTCGAATACGTCGATGCGCACCACCGCCGAGTCTACGTCGGGCCGCGGCCAGAACGCCGCCGGGTTCAGGCGCATGGCGATCTGCGGCTGGCCGTAAAACTGCACGCTCACCGCCAACAGGCTCATGTCGCCGGGCGCGGCGACCAGCCGCTCGGCCACCTCGCGCTGGACGGTCAGCACCAGCCGCCGGGGGCGGGGTGCGGCTTCGAGCAGGCGGCGCAGGATGGCGCTCGTGATGTAATACGGCAGGTTGGCGACCACGGTGTACGGCGTCGCACCGACGAGGGCGCCGATGTCCACCTCCAGGATGTCGCCGTGAACGATCTCGACGCCCGGCAGATCGGCGGTCGCCGCTTCCAGCAGCGGGATCAGGCGCGTGTCCAGTTCCACGGCGATCACGCGCGCAGCGCGCCCGGCCAGGACGCGCGTCAGGTTGCCGGTGCCGGGGCCGATCTCCAGCACGGTCGCGCCCGGCTCCAGCCCGGCGATCTCGACGATCTTCTCCAGCGCGTTGGGATCGTGCAGGAAGTTCTGGCCCAGGCTCTTTTTCGGGGTGATGGCGTGCTGTTCCAGCAGGTGGCGGTCGTTCACGGTGGGGCTAGCCTCCCACGGCGATCACGCGCGGGGTGGGCGGCTGGATGATCGTCTCGCTCTCGACCTCGCGGCTGACCTCGCGCCCGTTTTCGGTGCGCACGCGCACGCGCCGCTCGCGCAGGCCCTCGGCTCCCGCCTCGATCACACGCTGCTCGCCGCGTGGCAGGTCCGGGTCGGGTCGCTCGATCGTCACGAAGGGCACCGGCTCGCGCTCGATAGCGATTGCCTCGCTGACGCGCACCACTTCGATCGTCATCTCCGGCATCAGCGGATCATCCAGGTCAGGGATCGTATAGTCCAGGCCCACCGGCGCGATCCCGATGCTCGCCAGCGCGTCACTCACCTGGGCGCCGCGGGCGCGCGTGTCCAGCCGGCGGCCATCGACCAGCACCGTCACCGGGACCGACCGCTCGATCCGGATCGTCATGCCCTCGGCCACCAGGGTGCTGAAGCCGGGCGTCACCCGGTCCGCCAGGTAGAGCGTGATCCCGGCGGCATCCAGCGCGCCGCCGACGTCGGGCCGCGTAGTGTAGACCTCACGGGCGCGGCCTTCGTCGACTACCGTCAGGCGCACGCTGCGCACGACGCGAATGATCGCCGGGGCGGTATCCCAGGGGTGATCATCCAATGCGTCGGGCGAATAGGTGCGGCCATTGACCTGGACGACGTCGTGCGGGTCGAGCGCGATCGACCGTTCGTGCAGCACGTCGAGCGGGTGAGTCGCCTGGGTGCGGATCTGCTGGAGCCGGCCATCGGCCTCCAGCGCGACCGCGCGCGCCCTGGTCACGGTGATCGTCATGCCGCCGCTCAGGGAGTCGTCCAGCGCGGGCGCGACGACGTCTTCGGGGGCCAGCCGCACGCCCGCTTCTTCGAGCGCGCCGCCAACCGTCCCGGCCCAGGTGCGGTGATGGATCACCTGGCCGTCGACGTGGATGGTGATGGCGGATTGGGTCGTGTAGGTCAGGAAGAGCCCGGCCCCGGCCAGGGCGGCTACGGCCAGCCCTCCCCGCACCAGCCAGACTCGTGGTCGCCGCCGGCGCGGCGCATGTTCAGGTATATCGGACATCGGTTACGTCAGCCCAGTCAGCTTGTGGACCAAACAAAAACGGCGATTGCGAGCAGGTTGCTCGGGCCAGGCGCTCCTGCGGCACCCAGGGTGAAATCCTTAGTGCTGCTGCCTTCCGGCCCTGACACGGTTCGGACGCCCTGCCGCGCAGGACCCAGTCCGAGCAACCTGCCAACAATCCACCGTAACACTGCGTGGTACATGTTGCCTCATAGTCAGGCTGTCATGCGAGGATAGTAGCGGATTCGACACGCGTTGTCAACCGTGGACTCGGCGGCGCAGGGGGCGGAACGGGCTCAACGGGCAGCGGGGATCCTCGTCTGAACGGATGCTTGTCAGTTGAGGTCATGGTCCGGCGGACTTTGAACCGGATGATGGCGGTTGAGCCGGATCCTCATTGCCGATTACATTTTTCTGCTCGTCAGTTTTTAGTAAACCTTTCGATAGATCTAAGAGCACAAAGCGGTTTCCCCATGGATCTGCCACGACAGCCCCCCTGCCAATTTGAATGTCAAAGGGTGGCACAAGGAGAGTCCCCCCAGCCTGCACAAAGCGGCGCGCGGCCTCGTCCGCCGCATCGACAAGCATATCCACATCACGGTGTTGTCGTTCCGTTTGCAGGACAATTTCGGCATCGTTTTCGGGAAGCCGTAATCCTGCGGATGTCGGAGTCCGCCAGTTAAGTTCGAGACCCAGGTGATGGCAGTAAAACTGGATGCCAGCATCCAAATCAGAGACATAAAACTCAATGCAATCTATCTTGCGTAACAACGGTTTGGGGGATGTCATGAAACATCACTCCTTGTTCATAGTGGCAATCACAGACGACTGAGGTATCACCCTGCACGATGTTTCAGGGGCTCACCCTCAAGCCACGGGGCCGCCTGCTTTCTCGGACAAACCCTAGTCTACTCCCTTTTTCGCAAACTTCCTTGAAATCCCCCCCCTTAACGAACCGGCTATTGTCAGCGCCTGTCGCCTGATGTTAAAATGATACTGAGATGAGAGTATACTTCCCGTATTCGGTCCGCGGCTCAAGTGCGGAACACGCTCCTGACGAGGTATCCTGGCAATCGGTCACGTTTGAGATGATGCGCCTGGCCTTCCGGGCGTGTCCTTGCCGGGTGTGCATGGAGTGAAATGCCTAAGTCGGATCCACGGTCGCTAACACCGCTCGACCTGCCGCTGGTGCGGCGCGTCATGCCCCAGCGCCTGCCGCTCGACATGTCGGCGGCGCTCACGCGCGGCATTCACGGCATGGAAGATGCGCTGCTGTTCTCCGTGCCTCTCGCCGACCTGGGCGCTCCGACGCTGGTCATGCGCAACGGCGACAGCGGCTATGTCGGCCAGTTCCGGCACCGCGCGGGCGACCCGGTCGCGCACCTCGCGTTTCTGGCTCCCGAACCGCAAGAGGGCGATATGTACGACTGGACGCGGTTGCTCGAAGCGATCGCGTTCGAGGCGGGCAAGCGCGGCGCGCACCTGGTCAACGCGGAAGTCGCCGAGGATCACCCGGTGTTCGTGTCGTTCCGGATGGCCGGGTTTGCCGTTTACTCGCGGCAGGTGATCATGCGGCGCCATCCCGCGCCGGTGCCCGCCGTGGCGCACAACCTGCTGCGGCCCGAAGCGCCGCACGACACGTTCGCGATCAGCACGCTGCACGCGAACACCGTGCCGCGCCTGCTCCAACAGGCGGACCCGCTGCCGGACGCCGGGGGAAGCGGGCTGGTTTACGAGCGCGACGGGCACATGGCGGGGTACCTGGCCGTGACCGAGGGGAAGTCCGGGATCGTGATCAAGCCGTACTTCCATCCCGAAGTGTACGAGCAGGCCCCGGCGATCATCTCATCGGCCCTGGCGGTTTTGCCGCGCGCGGCTCATTTGCCGGTCTACCTGTATGCGCGAGCGTACCAGGACTGGCTGCGAGGCGCGTTAGAACAAGTGGAGTTTGAGCCATGGTTACATCAGGCCTTGATGGTTAAGTACACCCTTGTACGGGTGGAGCGCACCGAACCGGTGGCCCTACCCGGCCTGGAGCCGAATCACCTGCGGCCCCCGGTCGTCGACCGACCGCTGCCCATGCACAAACGTGCCGCTGGGCGCCACAACCCAAACCGAGCAGGCTGGGCGACGCTCTGGAAGCGTCCCAGCAGAAGATTGAGACAACACGAACCCTATGGAACGTCGAATAACAGATGACCTTGACCAACTCAAAGCCGTCCTGCCCGATTACCTCGTCAAAGCGCTGAACGCGCTCGATCGCGACGAAGATGATCTGCTCGAGGTAATTCTGGACCTGGGACGCGTGCCGACCGCACGTTTCGTCGAGGATGAGATCGTCCTCGACGATGGCGAAGTCACCGCCGACACGATCAACTACGTGGCTCAGCGCGTGGGCGAGTTCGACGACGACAACCGCGCGGGGATCGAGCGCACGCTGCACCGCATCAGCGCGATCCGCAACCGGCGCGGCCACATCGTCGGGCTGACCTGCCGCGTCGGGCGCGCGGTCTACGGCACCATCGACATCATTCAGGATATCGTCGAGGCCGGCAACAACGTGCTGCTGCTGGGCCCGCCCGGCGTGGGCAAGACGACGCTGCTGCGCGAAGCGGCGCGCGTCCTGGCCGAGTCGCGGCGCGTGGTGATCGTCGATACGTCGAACGAGATCGGCGGCGATGGCGACGTGCCCCACCCCGCGGTGGGCCGGGCACGCCGGATGCAGGTTGCCAAGCCGCTGCTCCAGCACGAGGTGATGATCGAGGCGGTGGAGAACCACAACCCCGAGACGATCGTGATCGACGAGATCGGGCGCGAGCTGGAAGCGCAGGCCGCCCGCACGATTGCCGAGCGCGGCGTGCAGTTGATCGGCACCGCGCACGGTCAGACGCTGGATAACCTGCTGCTGAATCCCACCCTGTCCGACCTGGTCGGCGGGATCGAATCGGTCACGCTCTCCGACGAAGAAGCCCGGCGGCGCGGCACGCAGAAAACCGTGCTGGAACGGCGCGCGCCCCCGACCTTCAACGTGCTGATCGAGATTCAGACGCGCCACCGGCTGGTGGTGCTGGAGGACGTGGCCGCCGCGGTCGATGCCAACCTGCGCGGGCGCCCGCTGCCGGTCGAGATCCGGCACCGGGCTAGCAGCGGCGAGATCCAGATCGAGAGCGCGCAGCCCGAGCACGCCTTCGGCCAGCGCAACGGCTCCCGCCGCAACGGCCCGCGCTCGCGGGACGGGCGCGAGCCGCGCCCCGAGCCGGATCGCTCGCGGCAGTACGACCGCGCCGAGCCGTTCGAGCCGGCCATGACGTCGGGCGGGCGCTGGCTGCAAACGCTGCACGTCTTCCCGTATGGCGTGGCGCGCAACCGGCTGGCGCAGGTCGCCAAGCAGCTTCGCGTGCCGATCGAGATCGTGGACGATCTCGAAGCGGCCCAGGCGCTGGTCACGCTCAAGAACTACTACCGCCGCCGCCCGCGCCTGATTGTCGACGCGGAGCGGATGGGCATCTCGATCTACGTGCTGCGCGCCAACACGGTCACGCAGATGGAAGATTTTCTGGTGGACGTGTTCCAGTTGTATGGAGATGAACAGCACGACCCTTTTGGGGTCGCCATGCGTGAGGCCGAAGAGGCGATCCGCCGGATCAAGAACGGCGCGCGATCGATCGATCTGTCTCCGCAGGCGGCGTACATCCGGCGCAAGCAGCACGAAATGGCGCGCGCGGCGCACCTGATATCGCACAGCTACGGCAACGAACCGCAGCGGCGCGTGCGCATCTTCCGCGACGAGCCGGCGCGGCCCTGACCGGGCTGGCAGTTCGCGCTGCCTGCCGGTACAATCACCCCCCAGTCGGACCTGTCGCCGGTCGGCCACCCCCGACCGGCGATTTTGATTCAGGAGCAGCCCGTGAGCCCGAGAGAACGCGTCGAAGATCGTCCGCGCCGCCGGCGTGGCTGTTGGCCGCTGTTGTGGATATTGACTGTGCTGGTGATCTGCGTGGGGGCTGTGGCCGGCATGTTGATCACGCTGGCGAGCGAGCCGAACGACATCCGCGTCCAACTCGACACCAACCGCCGGACGGTCGCCGCCAACGAGGAATTCACCATCGCGGTGAACGTCGAGAACGTGAGCCTGGACCCGGTCACGCTGAACGGCGTTGGCCTCGACCGGAGCCTGCTGGATGGGCTGTCGGTCGTTCGCAGCGATCCGCCGTTTCGCTCCATCACCGAGCGCGACTACCCGATCTACGGGGCGTGGAGCGAGTTCTCCCTCGACCAGGATATGGCGGAGGGTACCGTCTTCACGCTCACTCTCACCCTGACCGCGACCCAGCCCGGCCTGTACGAGGGCGACGTCACGGTCTGGATCGAGAACGACGTCCTGGGGATCGTCCCGGTATCGCGGGCCCGCCGCGCGCCGCTGGAGATTCAAGTGCAGTAGCCATGTTCATCACGTTTGAAGGGCCGGACGGCAGCGGCAAATCCACCCAAGTGGCGATGCTGGTCGATGACCTGCGCGCGCGGGGCTATGCCGTCTACCAGACGCGCGAGCCGGGCGGAACGCCCATCGGCGACCAGATCCGCGCGGTGGTCCACGACCTGGGCAACGAGGGGATGCACCCCCACACCGAGATCCTGCTGTATGCCGCGTCGCGCGCCCAGCTCGTCGCCCAGGAGATCCGCCCCCGGCTGGCGGCGGGCCAGATCGTGGTGTGCGACCGCTACGCCGACAGCACGCTCGCCTACCAGGGCTATGGGCGCGGGCTGGACCTGCCCACGCTGCGGATCATCCTGGCCTTTGCCACCGGCGGCCTGCAGCCGGACCTGACGATTTACCTGGACATCACCGCCGAAGAGGGGCTGCGCCGCCGCCAGCAGGCCGCGCAGGACGGCGCAGAGTGGAACCGGCTCGATGCCGAGTCGCTGGCCTTTCACCAACGCGTGCGCGAAGGCTACCTCGCGCTCGTCGCTGAAGCGCCGGATCGCTGGGTCGCGCTGTCTGGCGCCGGGGACCGCGACTCGATCCAGGGCCAGATCCGGGATGCCGTCTACGCGCGGCTTCCCGCGCCGGATACCGCCTAGACCGGGGGCAGGCTGTCGGTTACGCCTGCGTCAGCGGCGCCAAAATCCCCCCCGTCATCATCGGCCAGATCGGGCATGGTGGATTCGATCTCCTCCGGGCTTTCGCCGCGCTCCAACCGGTCGACCACCTCTTCGAACTCCGGCCCCATGTCTTCCCCCACCTCGGCGCTCATCTCGCGCAGCACGTGCGCCATCGTGCGCGGATCGGCATCTTCCAGGTCGTCGAAGGCGTCGTCATCTTCCCAGCCGCCGGACATCATGCGCGAGATCGGCGACTTCTTGATCGCGACGCGCGAGATCAGCCGGGTGAGATCGGTGCTGCCGCAGTGGGTGCAGGTCGGGGTGAGCGCGTCGTATTCGCTGTAGGTCTTGGTGGTGACCGTCACCTTCCGGCGGCAGGCGTTGCAGCGAAACTCATAGGTAGGCATAACCTTCTCCTGATGCTATAGTGGCGGGTGCCTGAAGACGAAATATATCAAGTACAGCCATTCTGGCAAGCAAAAGGGACGCTTGATGTTCGATCTGGTGACGGCCATGGCCGCGATTGGGGGGACGTGGCTGGTCGTGATCCCCACCTTGACCGGCGCCGGGCTGGTTCTGCGCCGGGCGTTTGGCCTGCGGCCCCGGCATTCGGGCGATGTGTTCGGCGCGTTCTGGACCGGCTGGGCGCTGGTGCTGGCGTTCCTCCCGCTGTGGCACCTGGGATTTCGCGTGAATTGGGAAGCGGCCCTGCTGGTCGCCGTCCTGGGCGCGGCAGGGCTGGCCTGGAATCGGGCGGATCTGTGGGCGCTGTTCCGCCGGAGCCTGCCGCCTTACGCGATGTGGTACGGATTGGTTGCGCTGGCGGCGGTCTGGTTCAGCAACCTGGCTCTGGATGCGCCATGGGATTATGACGCAGGGCTGTATCACCTGCCCTCGGTTGAGTGGGCAAGCGCCTATCCGGCGGTGCCCGGCCTGGGGAACCTCCACGCCCGGCTGGCTCGCAATAGCTCCTATTTTCTCTTCGCCGCGCTGCTGGACTTTGGCCCCTGGGCGGGACGGTACACGCACCTGATCGGCGGCGTGGTCCTGCTCCCGTTGATCGCGCAGACCGCCCTCAGCGGGTTCAAGTTGGCGCTGAAGCCCCCCGCCCGGTGGCTGAGTCACCTGCTGGTCGTGGCAGTCCTGCCGATGGTGGTGTACCTGCTGCGCGGCAGCCAGTTGTCGAGTCTGTCCACCGATTTGCCCGTGTTCGTGCTGGGCGTGGTGGTGGCGGCCCGGCTGCTGGATCTGCTCGAAGATCGGGACGGCGACGCGCGCGCGCGTGGCTACAGCGTGTTCGTGATCGCGGCGCTGGCGGTGGTGGGGACCGCGATCAAGCTGAGCTTTTTGGCCTTTGGTGGTGCAGCGGCGCTGATCGCGGTCGCTGTCTGGTGGCGCCAAACAGGGGGCGTGGATGGACACCGGCGGGCGGGCGTCCTGGCGTGGATTGCCGGGTTTGGCTTGCTGGCGGCGGTGGCGTGGATGGCGCACGGCGTCATCCTCAGCGGGTATATCGCCTATCCCAGCACGGTCGGATCGCTTCCGGTGGACTGGCGCATGCTGCCGGAGCACGTCCACGACGAAGCCCGCTGGATTCGCGCGTATGGCCGGCTGCCCGGCGAGGATTGGGAGACTGTGCTGGCCGATTGGAGCTGGCTCGATCCCTGGTTTCGCGACCTGGTCCGCCAGCCGTATCCGATTGTGCTGCCGGTTGGTCTGCTGGTGGCGGCGATAGGGGCGCTGGCCCTGGGTACAATGGCGGGACGGCGAGCGGGGCAGCGTGAACCGCCACCCACGCCAGGCGCGGCCCGGCTGGTGATCCTGCCGCCGGTGGCCTCGCTGGTATACTGGTTTTTCTCCGCGCCTCACGTTCGCTTTGTAGGGGCCAGCCTGTGGGTTCTGGGCGCGAGCGTGGGGCTGCTGGCGCTGGACCGGCTCGGCGTGCGGCGAGGACTCGCGGCGGCGCTGGTGATCGGGTGGGCGGTTGCGCTGTCGGCATTCTCGATTGCCACGCAGGACACGCGCTGGCGAGAGGCGGGCCCGGATCGCGGTTTTCACCCGATCCCCCCGGTGGAACTCCGCGAGGTGATCACCGACTCCGGCGCGCGGTTGTATGCCCCCGTCGCGGACGACCGCTGCTGGGACGCGCCGCTGCCGTGCACGCCCCAGCGCCTGCCCGATCTCCGGCTGCGGACCGACGGCGATCTGCGGGACGGTTTCACACGCCGCTGAGCCGGCGAACTTATGGGTTTCTAACGGGCCCGGTGGGGAAGCGCGGAACGTTTGGGTAGAATCTGCGTAGGTTGATGGTAGACGCGCACGCGCGCGTATCGTTTTCGGAATCGAGGTTGTCCGGATGGTTGCCAATCGTCCCCCCGATCAAACCCCAGACCAGCCGCCCGGCGGTTTTCGGCGCGTCGCCGTGCAGATGCCCATCGCCGAGCCGCGCCTGATGTACGCGCTGCTGGGGGTGATCGTCCTGATCTTCCTGTACACGTTCAGCCTGACGCCGCTGGAGCGCAACCTGTTTTTCTCGGACTGGGCGAAGGTCAACCCCGCGATCCGGGACGGCGAGTACTACCGGCTGTTCACGTCCATGTTTCTGCACCTCAACCTGACGCACATCCTGTTCAACGGCTATGCACTGTACGTGCTGGGCCGCGACGTCGAGTCGCTGTTCGGGACCGCCCGGTTTGCGGTGATCTACTTCCTGGGGGGGCTGTCCGGCTCGCTGGCGAGCTTCATCTTCACCGATGCGCCATCGGTGGGGGCGTCCGGCGCCATCTTCGCGATCTTCGGCGCGGAAATGGTCTACTTCTACCAGCACCGCGCGCTGCACGGCGAGCGGGGGCGCCAGCATCTCAACCAGCTCGTGATCCTGATGGTGATCAACCTCGCGCTGGGGGTCTTCTCGTCGGCGACGGATTTTCGCATCGACAACGCCGGGCACATCGGCGGGCTGGTGGGGGGACTGGTGCTGACCTGGTTCATCGGCCCGCGCTATAACATCCAGGCCGACCCGGCGGCGGCAGCCGGGCTGCGGGTCGTAGACCAGAACCCGCTCCAACACTGGGCGATGGCGTCGGTGGTGTATGCCCTGGCGCTGGCGGCGGCCCTGGTCTACGCGGTGACGGCCTGAGCGCGCCTTACCCGGCCAGGAAGCGAGTCGCGCGCTCGACGCTCTCCGTCGGGCTGACCTTGACCTGAGCGTCGACCACGGTCCCTTCCTCGTCGATGATCCAGTGCGAGCGGATCACACCCATGTAGGTCTTGCCGTACATCGACTTTTCGCCCCACACGCCCCACGCTTCGAGCACGGCGTGGTCGGGATCGGAGAGCAGGTCGTAGGGCAGGTTTTCCTTCTGCTTCCACTTCAACAAATCGGCGGGCTGGTCCGGGCTGAGGCCCAGCACGATCGCGTTGGCGCCTTCGAGCCGCGGGAACTCGTCGCGCAGGCCGCACGCCTGGGTGGTGCAGCCGCTGGTGCCCGCTTTCGGATAGGCGAACAGCACGATCTTCTTGCCGCGAAAATCGCTCAGGCGCACGGTTTCACCGTCCTGGTTCTTCAGCTCGAAATCGGGCGCTTTTTCTCCAACCTGTGGCATGGCTTGCTATCCTCCTTGGGTCGTGTGCGAGTGTTTGCAAGGAGAATGTAGCACACTGAGGCCGCGCCAGCCCAGGGGCGCCGAGGGGGATCCAAAAACCGTCAACCGATCAGTGGGGGGCAGCGAGCGGGAACAACAGACGGAACAACACGCACCAAACCGGCGCAGGATCGCCGGCGTGCGAATCGGCGGTCGGGGCTATACGATTGGCCGCGTCCGGGTTAGTGCAGCGTGCGCAGAATCGCCAGCACGCGCCCCTGGACGCTCACCTGGTCGGCATTCACGTAAATTGGGTCCATCATCGGGTTGGCGGGTTGCAGCCGGACGCGCTTGCCTTCGAGATAATACTTCTTTAGCGTGGTCTCGCCGCGTTCGGGCAGCCAGACGGCCACCATGTCGCCGTTCTTCGCCACGTTCTGCCGCTTGAGGATCACGATGTCGCCGTCGCCAACCATCGCGTCGATCATCGAGTCCCCGGTGACGCGCAGCGCGAACAGCTCGTCCCGGTGCGACGGGCCGATCATGGCCTGCGGGACGTCGATCATGTCGTCGCTGTCGTAGTAGTACCCGAAGTCCTCACCCGGCAGCGGCACGGGCGCGCTCGCCGCGATCTTGCCGACCAGCGGCACCTGGAAGAGGTGGGTCATGTCGGCGATGGCGACACCCATTTCCTTCGGCTGGTGATCTTCCTGGTTGATCAGGCGCAGCCCGCGCGACACCTCGGGCGCGCGCTCGAGGAAGCCCCGCTCCACCAGTTTGTTCAGGTTGTAGTTGACCACCGACGTCGAGGCGATGTTGACCGCTTCGCCGATTTCGCGGATGGTCGGCGGGAAGCCGTTGTCGCGCAGAAAACTTTCGATGAAGTCCAGAATCTTTTTCTGCCGTGTAGAGAGCTTGTTGTATTCCATACTCACACCTCGTGCGGTTCGCACAATAGTTCGCATTTTGCCCCACATTATAAACCGAACTCATGTTCGATGTCAAGTTATCCAGCCGTTGGCCTACCGGTAACGACGCGGACACCTTACAGAGCTCGTATTGCCGCTTGCTGGCACAACCCCACCAAAACCGTATACTCGAAAGGGTAAGGCTGGCTCAGCAAAGGCAAAGAGGAGGTTTGACATGACCATCGAGCTTACATGGTTAGGCCACTCCGGGTTTGCGCTCACCATCGACGGTCACAAGGTTCTGATCGATCCGTTCCTGTCGGGCAACCCGCTCGCGCCGTTCGGCGTGGAGGCGGTAGAGGCCGGCACCATTCTGCTCTCGCACGGGCACGGCGACCACATCGGCGACACGCCCGCCATCGCCAGACGCACCGGGGCGACCGTCGTGTCCAATGTCGAGATCAGCAACTGGCTGCGGGACACACACGGGCTGGAGGACGTCATCGGGATCAACACCGGGGGCGGCGTCAGGCTGCCGTTCGGGCGCGTCGAGCTGACCATCGCGCACCATTCATCCGGCCTGCCCGACGGGGCGTACGGCGGGATGCCCAACGGGATTCTGCTCTTCACCAACGAGGGCCAGACGCTCTACCACGCGGGCGACACGACTGTGTTCGCCGAGATGGAATGGATCGGTGACGAGGGGATCGACCTGGCGATACTGCCCATCGGCGACCACTACACGATGGGGCCCGCCAAGGCGCTGCGGGCGATCAACCTGCTCCGGCCCAAAGTCGTCATACCGATGCACTACAACACGTTCGACGCCATCACCCAGGACGCGGCGGCGTGGGCCGAACGCGTCGCCAGAGAAACCGCCGCCCGGCCCGTCGTGCTCGAACCGGGGGGCACCTTCTCGCTGTGACCTGAGCATCCAACCGGCCCGCCCTGCGCGGGCCTTTTTTCAGGAGATGGCCCGCCAACGGGCGCCGTCTGATTTCGGTGGCGAGGTTTGCGCCGGGATTTGGTATAATGCCCGCCATGCACACTCAAGGCGTTCACATCGGCCTCAACGCGCACCTGTTGGCCGCCCAGGGGGGCTATCGCAGCGCGGGCATCAACGGCTACATCTATAACCTGATCCACGCTCTGCCCGGCGCCGACCCGGCGTTTTCGTACACCGTGTTCACCGGGCGCCAGGGCCGGGTAGCCGATCCCCGGCTGGCGGTCCGCGCGACGCCGTGGAGCACCGAGCGCCCGGCGCGGCGCATCGCCTGGGAACAGATCATCCAGCCCGCCGCGCTGTGGCGGACCCGCCCGGACCTGGTCCACGCGCTGGCATTCGTGACTCCCGTGCTCTCGCGCATTCCGTCGGTGGTCACCGTGTACGATCTGAGCTTCGTGCACGAGCCCGGACGCCTGCCCGCCGCGCGCCGGTGGTACCTGCGGCTGTTCACGCGGCGGTCGTGCCGCGCTGCGCGGCGCGTGATCGCGATCTCGCACAGCACGGCGCGCGACCTGACGGCGACCTTCGACATTCCGCCGGAGAAGATCGACGTGGCGGTGCCCGGCGTCGGGGACGAGTTTCGCCCGCTGCCGCCCGACCGGGTGGCGGACTTCCGGCGGCGGCGCGGCCTGCCCGACCGGTTCCTGCTGTTCGTCGGCACGCTGGAGCCGCGCAAGAATCTGCCGGTGCTGCTGCGCGCGTATGCCGCCCTGCCGCCCACCGAGCGCGCGGCGGTGCATCTGGTGCTGGCCGGGGGGATCGGCTGGATGGCGGACGAGATTTTCCGCACGATCGAGCAGCTCGATCTGGCCGGGACGGTTCACCTGCCGGGCTACGTGCCCGCCGCAGAACTGCCGCTGTGGTACAATGCCGCCGAGACGCTGGTCTATCCGTCCGTGTTCGAGGGATTCGGCCTGCCGGTCACCGAGGCGCTGGCCTGTGGGACGCCCGCGCTGGTGTCGGATGCGTCGTCGCTGCCCGAAGCGGTGGGCGACGGCGGGCTGTGCCTGCCGCCCGGCGACGTGGCCGCCTGGACCGCCGCGCTGCACACCGCGCTGCACGATCCGGCGTGGCGTGCCGGGGCCGGCGAGCGGGGACGCGCCTATGCGGGCCGTTTCACCTGGGCGAATACCGCCGCGCAGACGGTTGCCAGCTACCGGCGCGCGCTCAATCTGTATCAGGATGTGGGTCATGCATAGAATCGTGTTCAACCAGCCGCGATGGATTTTGCCGGTCATCGACCTGGCCCTGGTCTTCATCGCGTTTCTGCTGTCCTACTACCTGCGCTACGAAGTCCAGTTTCTGGAGCCGGTCGACGAGGCGAACGCCGCGCCCTTCACGCCGTATATCCCGTACGCGCTGATCTTCGCGGGGCTGTTGTGGGGCTTCAACCAGAGCGGGGGGCTCTACCGCGAGCGCCGGGGCCGGACGTGGTGGGACGAGGTCTTCATCATCGGCAACAGCGCCACCAACACCGGCGTCGTCGTCATGGCGATCAGCTTCCTCGTCCAGCCGCTGGTGTTCTCGCGCCTGCTGATCTTGCAGGCGGCGCTGCTGGTCGTCGTGATCATCGCGGCGTGGCGGCTGGGGCTGCGCGCCCTGCGCGCCCAACTTCGGCGGCGCGGCGTCGGCGTGGAGCGCGTGCTGGTGGTCGGCGCGGGCGAGGTGGGCCGGTCCGTGCTGCAGACAATCGTCGCGCGGCCCGACCTGGGGCTGAAGGCGGTCGGCTTCGTGGACGACGATCCGGAGCGCGGCATGAGCGACATGGGCCGCGTCCCGGCGCTGGGCGGCGTGGACAACCTGCCCCGGATCATCGATCAGCAGTTGGTCGATACCGTGATCATCACCCTGCCCTGGCAGGTCCAGCGCAAAATTCTGTCCATCGTGCGCGAGTGCGAGCGCAAGCACGTCCGCGTGCGGACCGTGCCGGACCTGTTCGAGCTGAGCCTGAGCCAGGTCCAGGTCGAGATGCTGGGCGGCATCCCGCTGCTGGGCATCAACGGCGAGGCGCGCTTCCGGCCCGGCAGTTTCGTCGCCAAGCGGATTCTCGATATCGCGCTGACGCTGCTGGCACTGCCGCTCGCCCTGGTCATCGTCGCGATCGCGGCCATCGCGATCAAGCTCGATACGCCGGGGCCGATCTTCTTCGCGCAGGAGCGCATCGGTTATAATGGCAAGCGCTTCACGGTCTACAAGTTCCGCTCGATGATCGTGGACGCCGAGAAGTACCACCAGGACCTGATCCGCCAGACGGGCGAGGACCCGCGCCATCCGAAGGTCGCCAACGACCCGCGCATCACGCGTGTCGGGCGCTGGATCCGGCGGTTCAGCCTGGACGAGCTGCCCCAGATTTACAACATTCTGCGCGGCGAGATGAGCTGGGTTGGGCCGCGCCCCGCCGTGCCGCAAGAGGTCGAGCTGTACGAGCCGTGGCATTTGCAGCGGCTGCGCACGCTGCCCGGCCTCACCGGGCTGTGGCAGGTGTCCGGGCGCAACGAGGTGCCGTTCGAGGAAATGTGCCTAATGGACATCTACTATATCGAGAACTGGTCGCTTGGCCTCGACCTGCAAATTATCCTGCGGACTGTGCCGCATGTTCTGTTAGCACATGGAGCGTCGTAACGTGTCTAGCCAACTCATCCAGAAATTCGCGCCGGAATGGGCCACGACTCAAGACCTGGTCCAGTTCACGCAGCGCCTGATCCAGACCCCCAGCCTCTCGACGCAGGAAGGCCCGGTGGCCGAGCTGTTGGTCGCGCAGTTGAAAGCGCTGGGGTTTCCGAATGTGCGCGTCAACGCGATGGGCAGCGTCATCGCCACGCTGGGCAACGGCAACGGGCCCACCCTGTTGTACGACGCGCACATGGACACCGTCGAGGCGGCCACGCCCGAACACTGGGCGTATCCGCCCCACGGCGGCGTGATCGAAGACGGCGTGCTGTACGGCCTGGGCGCGATCGACATGAAAAGCTCGCTGGCGAGCATGGTCTACGGCGCGCGCGAACTGCTGCCCTACCAGGATCAGCTCAACGGGACGCTGGTGCTGGCGTTCGTGGTGCAGGAAGAGCCCTGCGAAGGGCTGGCGATCCGCTACCTGGTGGAAGAAGACGGCATCCGGCCCGACTTCGTGTTGTTGGGCGAGCCGACCAACCTGCAGATCAGCCGCGGCCAGCGCGGGCGCGTGATGTTCAAGGTGTCGGTCGAGGGCAAGTCATCGCATGGCAGCCAGCCCGCCCTGGGCCAGAACGCGATATACGCGGCGGCGCGGCTGGTGTTCGCGATCCAACTCATGGCCGACGACCTGCCGAAAGACCCGTTCCTGGGGCCGGGCACCATTGCCGTGACCCGGATCGAGAGCCAGGGGCCCAGCCTCAACGCCATCCCCGATCTGTGCAAGGTGTACGTTGACCGGCGCCTGACGCTGGGCGAGACGGTCGCCGCCGCGGAGGGCCAGCTAGAAAGCCTGATCCGCCGCGAGTCGATCCCGGCCACCGTCCAGATCACGACCTACCGCGAACCGTCGTATACCGGGCTGGTGCGCGTCGCGCGCGAGGCCCACCCGGCCTGGGTGCTGGATCGCGCTCACCCGCTGGTGGCGGCGCTCTACCAGACGATCCACGCCGTGCGCGGGACGGGGCCGGAGATCGTGCACTGGCCGTTCTCGACGGACGGCGTCTACACGATGGGCGAGGCCAACATCCCGACGGTGGGCTTTGGGCCGGGCGATCCGAACCTGGCGCACACGAGCCAGGAGTACGTCCGGCTGGAGGACCTCAAGACCGCCGCGCACGTCTATGCAGGGCTGGCGGCGGCGCTCCTGCTGCGCGAGTAGAGCGCCCGCGAACACGCGCGCATTCCGCGATCCATACAGCCCCGGTTGGCACGCCAGCGGGGCTGTTGTTCGTCCTATGGGGCGGAGTCCTGAGCCGTCGACGCGAGGCGCTAGAAGCCTTTGGTCAACTCTTCCAGGAATTCTTCGTTGGAGTCGGTGCGGCGCATCTGGTTGATCAGCGCTTCGGTGGCGCTGATGGTGTCGTAGTTGGCCGGGGGCTGCGTCATCTGGACCAGCATCCGGCGCATCGTCCACACCCGCTGCAAGATGTCCGGGCCCAACAGCATTTCTTCGCGGCGGGTCGAGGACTGCATGATGTCGAAGGCCGGGAAGACGCGGCGCTCCTGAAGCTCGCGCGAGAGGTGCAGCTCCATGTTGCCGGTGCCCTTGAACTCCTCGTAAATCACGTCGTCCATGCGGCTGCCGGTCTTGACCAGGCAAGTCGCCACGATCGTCAGGCTGCCGCCCTCTTCGACGTTTCGCGCCGCGCCGAAGAACCGCTTGGGCGGGTACAGCGCCGACGGGTCCAGGCCGCCGGTCAGCGTGCGACCGCTGGGCGGGACCACGAGGTTGTACGCGCGCGCCAGCCGGGTGATGCTATCCAGCAGGATCACGACGTGCTGCTCGGACTCGACCAGGCGCTTGGCGCGTTCGAGGGCCATCTCCGCCACGCGCACGTGGTAGGTCACCGGCTCGTCGAACGTGCTGCTGATCACCTCGGCGTCCACCGAGCGATCCATGTCGGTCACTTCTTCCGGGCGCTCGCCGATCAGCACGACCATCAGGTGCACTTCGGGATAGTTGTAACTGATCGCGTTGGCGACTTCCTTCAGCACGGTGGTCTTGCCCGCTTTGGGTGGGCTGACGATCAGGCCGCGCTGCCCGCGCCCCACGGGCGCGATCAGGTTGAGCAGCCGGGTCGACGTCACGCGCGGGTTGGTTTCCAGGTTGTAACGTTCTTCAGGGAAGATGGCGGTCAGATCGTCGAAGCGGGGGCGGCGCTTGGCCTGTTCGGGGTCCAGGCCGTTGACGGCTTCGACGCGCAGCAACCCGAAATACTTTTCAGAATCTTTGGGTGGCCGCACCTGCCCGATGACCATATCGCCGGTCCGCAGTCCGAAGCGGCGAATCTGGGTCTGGCTGACGTAAATGTCGTCCGGGCCGGGCAGGTAGTGGTCCGAACGCAAAAACCCGATTCCATCGTCGATGATCTCGAGGATGCCGCCGCGCAGTTGGTGGCCTTGTTTTTCGGCCTTGTCGCGCAGCAGGCGCAGGATGAGATCGGGCTTTTTCAGCCGGCTAAACCCCGCGATGTCGGCTTCGCGAGCCATATCACGCAAGGTTTCGAGCGTTTGTACTTCGAGCTCTGCTATATCCATCTTGGAAACTCCGAGCGAGGCAGGGGTAAACCAGTACCCTCACTATCTGTGTACATAAAACAGATCGATCACGATTTTGTTTGCTAACGGTTGGCAACCGGGAGGATATCGCACCAGCGATTCACACCATGCGCCTGAGGCCATATAAGATGCCCTGTTGGTATCTGGAACGTTGTCAAGTTGTGGACACGCAAATTGGAGTAAAGTGCGTAAAGGACAATTGACTTATGGACACTATAGCACAGTGCATCCGGTCGGTCAACGGTAATTCAATTATGACACACATTACACGACAAACCAAATCAGATAATAGTACCCGACGACGGCGGACACCAGCACCGAGTCCGTGCGGTCCAGGATTCCGCCGTGGCCGGGGATCAGGTGGCTGGAATCTTTGGCGCCGACCTGGCGCTTGATGGCCGAGATCCCCAGGTCGCCCACCGTGCCCAGCACGCCGATCAGCAGGCCAATCGCCGCGCCGTGCGCCACGGTGAGCGCGTCGATCCCCGCGACGGCGGCGGTCAGCGCCCCAAAGGCGATGCCCGACACGATGCCGCCGGCGTAACCTTCCCAACTTTTCTTCGGGCTGACGCGCGGCGAGAGCCGGTGCCGCCCCCACTGGCGCCCGACGAAATAGGCGCCGCTGTCCGATACGATCACGCAGCCGTAGAGCACCATCGTGAGGATCGCGCCGTCGTCCAGCATCCGCACGGCGACCAGCGTGCTGCCCAGCCAGCCCAGGTACACCCCGCCGAACGCGGCCAGCGCCAGGTTGTGGATCGGCTGCGTTTCGCCGTGTTCCATGCCCCAGATCGCCGCGAACATGCCCAGGATCAGCAGGCCCATCAGGCCCGGCTCGCGCCAGTCCGGGTGCTCGAACCATACTGCGCCCCACGCCAGCGCGATCAGCCCCAGCACCAGCCATCCCGGCGGGCGGTGATCCCCGTGGCGCAGCAGCCGCACGTATTCGTCCCCGGCCAGCAGCAGCGCCGCCAGCACTACCAGCGCGAACCACCAACCTCCCAGCACGATCACCACTACCAGGATCGGCAGGGCCACAGCCGCCACCAGGGCGCGCGTTTTCAGCATTGTGTCATCCGTTGATTAGGCCATGAGCCGCCGGCAAACCGGGCAGAGTCCGGGCGGCGCGCTCACGGCTGGGGCACCAGTCCAAACCGGCGTTCGCGCCGGGCAAAATGATCGAGCGCCTTGAGCAGCTCGTCACGGTCGAAATCCGGCCAGAAGGCGGGCGTCGAATAGTATTCGGCATACGACGCCTGCCACAGCAAAAAGTTGCTCAGCCGCATCTCGCCGCCGGTCCGGATCACCAGGTCGGGATCGGGCTGTCCGGCGGTGTACAGGTAATAGTCGATCAGCGTTTCGTCGATGTCTTCGGGCGGCACGCCGTCCTCGATGATGCGCCGGAACGCGCGGATCAGCTCCTGCCGCCCGCCATAGTTGAACGCGATGTTCAGGATCAACTGGTCGTTGTTGCGCGTCAGGTCGACCGCCTTGCGCACCTTGCGCTGGAGCATGGGCGAGAGGCCCTCGATCTCGCCGATGTGGCGCAGTTGGACGCCGTTGGCGTGAAGCTGCGCCAGCTCGCGGTCGATCACCGATTCGAGGATATTCATCAGGCCGCGGACTTCGGCCTCGGGCCGGCCCCAGTTTTCGGTGGAGAAGGCGTAGATCGTCAGGATTTTGATGCCGAACTCGCTGCACGCCCGCAGAATGCGGCGCAGGTTTTCGACCCCGGCGCGGTGCCCCGCCAGCCGGGGCAGGCCGCGCGCCTTCGCCCAGCGCCCGTTACCATCCATGATGATCGCGACGTGGTACGGGATGCGCTCGGGGAGTGCTGTCGCCTCGTCAACCATTACGCTGCTGCTCCAACCTCATGTTCTGCAAATCCGCCCGCCAAAGACCGCCTCACACTTCCATGATCTCGGCGTCTTTGCGCTTGCCCGCCTCTTCGATCTGGTGGATGTATTTGTCCGTCAGCTTCTGGACGTCCTCTTGCCCGCGCTTGCTCTCGTCCTCGGAGATCATCTTCTCTTTCTCGAACTCGCGCAGGTCGTCGATGGCGCTGCGGCGCACGTTGCGAACCGCGACTCGCGCCTCTTCGACCCGCCGGTTGACGAGCTTTTGCAGCTCCATGCGGCGCTCTTGCGTCAACGGCGGGATGCTCAGGCGGATGATCGTGCCGTCGTTGTTGGGGGTCAGCCCCAGCTCGGACGCGAGGATCGCCTTCTCGATGATCTTGAGCGAGCCTTTGTCGAAGGGCCGGATGGCGATCAACTGCGGCTCGGGCACGGTGATCGTGGCGAGTTGGAACAGCGGCGTGGGCGTACCGTAATATTCGACAGTCAACCGCTCGACCAACCCCGTCGAGGCGCGGCCTGTGCGCATGCCCTGCAGGTCTTCCTCGAGCACCGCCAGCGCGCTTTTCATGCGTTCTTCCGCGTCTTTCAAAACATCTTTTATCATCTATCACACTCCAGATCAGAAGGTGTAGGGGGATTGCGGCTGCCCCAAAATTGTCGCTTATTCGTGTCGTGTTGTCAAACCACTTAACCATACACGGCGGCGGTCGAGAATCCGCACTGCGCCGGGGCGGACCGCATTCTAACGCGATTTCGATGAATCTTTTGGCGGGGGCGTGCATCTAACTTTTTGAAGCCAATCCGAAGCCTTAGCACCAGACACAGACACAAAGGATACAACGACTCATGGAAATGGATATTGTCTTCCCCGGCGGCGCGCGCGTCGACGCGATCACCAACGGCATGGTCATCACCACCAATCAGGACGGCTCGGCCCCGGCGCCGTTTGGCCTCTTCCTGGCCTCGATCGGCACGTGTGCGGGGATTTACGTCGCCAGCTTCTGCCAGCAGCGCGGCATCCCGACCGACAACATTCGCATCAAGCAGCGCATGGACGTCAACCCGCTGACCCGCATGATCGATCACATCGAGCTGGACATCCAACTGCCGCCCGATTTCCCGGAGCAGTACAAGGCCGCCGTCATCCGCTCGGCGGAGCTGTGCGCGGTCAAGAAACACCTGGAAACCCCGCCCTCCTTCGACGTGCACACGTCGGTGATGGAAGGCCAGTTTTACAACTAGCCGGTCGCGCCCGGTTCGGGCTCACCGCGAAGACCTCCCGCGTGCCGGGAGGTCTTTTGATTCGGCGCGCCGCCCGGTGTGAATCCCGCCGCGTGTGGTATACTCGCCCCCGGTCTACCCGCGACAATCACAGGGGGAAAACTGCCCGATGCTCACCGATCTGACGCTGACCGAAGCCCAGCGCAAGCTCCGCGCCGGGGAGATCACCGCCGTCGAGCTGACCCAGGCCCACCTCGATCGCATCCAGGCGCTCGAGCCGGCCCTGCACGCCTTCCTGACCGTGACGGCGGAGCGGGCGCTGGACGCCGCCGGGCGGGCCGATCGCCGCCGCGCCGCCGGGGAGGACTCGCCGCTGCTGGGCATCCCGCTGGCGATCAAGGATGTGCTGGCGACCGAGGGCGTCCCCACCACGTGCGGCTCGCGCATCCTGGAAGGATTCCTGCCGCCGTATACCGGCACTGCCGTGCAGAAGCTGTTCGACGCGGGGGCGGTCATGCTCGGCAAGACGAACACCGACGAGTTCGCGATGGGCTCCTCGACCGAGAATTCCGGCTACGGCGTGACTCACAACCCGTGGGATCTCGACCGCGTGCCGGGGGGCAGCAGCGGCGGGAGCGCCGCCGCCGTCGCGGCGCGGATGGCGTTGGGCGCGTTGGGCACCGACACCGGCGGCAGCGTGCGCCAGCCGGCGGCCTTCTGCGGGACATGCGCGCTCAAGCCGTCCTACGGGCGCGTGTCGCGCTACGGGCTGATCGCGTTTGCCTCGTCGCTGGACCAGATCGGCGTGTTCGGGCGCTGCGCGGAGGATATGGCCGCGCTGCTGGGCGTCATCGCCGGGCACGATCCGCGCGACAGCACCAGCATGGACCTGCCCGTGCCGGACTACACCGCCGCGCTCACCGGGGACGTGGCTGGGCTGCGGATCGGCGTTCCGCGCGAGGTCTTCATCGACGGGATGCAGCCGGCAGTCGAGCAGGCGATCCGCGCCGCCATCGACCAGTTCGCCGCGCTGGGCGCGGACATCCGCGAGATCAGCCTGCCGCACACGGAATACGGCCTGCCGGTGTATTACATCATCGCCCCGGCGGAGGCGTCGGCCAACCTCGCCCGCTTCGACGGCGTGCGCTACGGCCCGCGCCACGCTCAGGGCGCCCTGTGGCCGACGTACAAGGCCACGCGCGGCCAGGGCTTCGGCGCGGAGGTCAAGCGGCGGATCATGCTCGGCACATACGCGCTCTCGGCGGGCTACTACGACGCGTACTACCTCAAGGCGCAGAAGGTCCGCACGCTGATCAAGCAGGACTTCGACCGGGCGTTTGGCGACGTGGACATCATCGTCGCGCCCACCACGCCGACGACCGCCTTCCGCATCGGCGAGAAGGCCGGCGACCCGATGCAGATGTACCTGTCGGACGTGTTCACGCTCCCGGCCAGCCTGGCGGGCATCGCCGGGGCGAGCATCCCGTGCGGCGTGGACGAGGCCGGCCTGCCGGTGGGGATGCAGCTTCTCGGCGCGGCCTTCGACGAGCCGACCGTGCTCCGCGCCGCGCACGCCTACCAGCAGGTCACCGGCTGGCACCGCCGCGCCCCGGCGCTGTGACCGTTGGAGGCAATCCTATGACCGATACGCGGCCCCATGTCAAAGTCGCCGTCGTCCAGGCGGCCCCGGTTTTGTTCGACCGCGAGGCGACCGTCGCGAAAACGTGCCGACTGACGGCAGAAGCCGCCGCCGAAGGCGCGCAGGTGATCCTGTTTCCGGAGGCGTTCATCCCCGCCTACCCGCGCGGGTTCAGCTTTGGCGCGGTGGTGGGCAGCCGCCGCCCGGAGGGCCGTCGCCTGTGGGAGCGGTACTGGGCCCACGCAGTGGACGTGCCCGGCCCGGCGACCGAGGCGCTCGGTGAGGCGGCGCGCGCGGCCAACGCCTACCTGTGCGCCGGCGTGATCGAGCGCGATACGCAGTTCAGCCGGGGCACGCTCTACTGCACGCTGCTGTACTTCGGGCCGGACGGGCGGCTGTTGGGCAAGCACCGCAAGCTCAAGCCGACCGCCAGCGAGCGCCTGATCTGGGGCGAGGGCGATGGCAGCACGCTGACCGTGCTCGACACGCTGCTGGGCGCGATCGGCGGCCTGATCTGCTGGGAGAACTACATGCCGCTGGCGCGCATGGCGCTGTACGCGAAGGGCGTCGAGATCTACCTCGCGCCCACGGCGGACTCGCGCGACTCCTGGCAGGCCACGCTGCGCCATATCGCGTGTGAGGGGCGCTGTTTCGTGCTGGGCTGCAACCAGTTCGTGACGAAGAGCATGGTCCCGGCGGACCTGCCGGGCATCGAGGAGCTGGCCGATCAGCCGGAGATCCTGTGCCGGGGCGGGAGCGCGATCGTCTCACCCATGGGCGACGTGCTGGCCGGGCCGCTTTACGACGAGGAAGGGATGCTGCTGGCCGACCTGGACCTGGGCGAGATCGTGCGCGCCCGGTTCGATTTCGACGTGGCCGGGCACTACGCGCGGCCCGACGTGTTCCGGCTGACGGTCAACGAGCAACCCGCGCCGCCCGTCACACGATCAGAATGATCCCGAAGACGATCTCCGAGATCACGCTCAGGATGTTCGACCGGGCGTAGGACTGGTCGTACACGATCGAGAAGGCGCGGGCGGCGGCAATCGCCAGGTAGCCGATCCCGACGACCTGGTACGCCTCGGTGGTGCCGAGCACCAGCGGCGCCACGCCCAGCCCGATGAACAGCCCGCCGAAGATGCCCCGCAGCTCCGAAACGCCCCGCACGCCGTCCGGCATCAGGCCGGTGAAGCCGGTGATCGATCCCGGCACGGTCAGGCCGATCAGGCCAATCCCCGCCGTGATGACCAGGACCGCGATCTGTAGAATCTCCAGGATTTCCATGATTCCCCTCGGTGACTAAACGCCGCACTCTGCGATTGATTATAGCAGCGGTCTACCCCTCGTCGCGCAGGGTGTACGGCGCGTCGCCGGGCCGGAACGCCGCGCGCGCCAGCGCGTAACACGGCAGTTCGGTCCCGTAGGCGGGGATGAGCCCCTGGTACGCCATGCCGATCTTCTCCATCACGCGCAGCGAGGCCGTGTTGGCGGGCACCGCCACCGCGATGATCCGCGCCAGCCCCAGCGTCTCGAACCCGTAGCGCAGGCTGGCATGGGCCGCTTCGGCGGCCAGCCCCTGGCCCCAGTACGGTTTCGCCAGCGCGTAGCCAACCTCGACGGCGGTCCCTTCGGGGAGCGTGTTCAGGCCGCAGTGGCCGATCAGCCGGTCGTCCGCCCGGTGGATGACCGCCCACAGGCCGAAGTTGTGCTGTGCCCAGTGATTCCGGATGCGGTCGAGGACCGGGCCGGTGTGCGCGGCGGGCAGCGGCTCGCCCGCGGGCAGGTAGCGCATCACGTCGGCGTCGCTCAGGATCGCGGCGTGGTAGGCCGGCGCGTCGTCCGGCGAAAAGGGGCGCAGCCGCAGCCGCGCGGTGTCAATGGTGGGCATAGGGCGACTCCCCCGGTTAGCGTTCCTCGCGGCGCAGGCGCTTGAGGAATTCCACGCTTTGCAGCCGCTGCTCGAGGATGTAGGTGATGTAGGCCAGCATCACGCGCTCCAGCTCCAGGTGCAGCGGGCCGTTCAGGTTCAGCACGCGGGCCGCTTCCCACGGGCGCGTTTGCATGTAGCGCAGCGCCTTGAGCGCGTTCAGGCTCAACGGCGTGCCGCGCTCCAGCCCGGCGCGGTGATCGGGGCAGATCGCGCCGCCGTCGGGCGGGCTGAAGTACTGGTCCTGCGGTTCGAGCGGTTCCTGGCCGACCGCGCACTGGTGCAGCGAGGGCGCGAATCCGGCCAGCGCCAGCAGCGCCAGCTCGTAATAGCGCGCCACCAGCCGGGGATCGGCGTCGGTGCACAGCCAGCCGAGCGCGCTCACCAGTAGGTCGAATTCGGCGCGCCCGGTGTCCTGGTCGGCGGTGAAGCGGTCGAGCAGCTCGACGAGGTGGTTGGCGTAGGTCCCGCGGACCAGGTCCTCGCGCAGCGGCAGGAACGGCTCGCGGGTTTCGGCCTGGGCAACGATGTGCAGCTCGCGCCCGCGCGAGATGAGCATATCCACCAGGGCGAACAGCTCCACGTGGCCGGTTTTGCGGGCGGCGGGCTTGCGCGCGCCTTTGGCGATGGCGCGCAGCTTGCCATGCCCCGGCGTGAGCACGACCAGCAGGCGGTCGGCCTCGCCGAAGTCCTGGCGGCGCAGGATCACCGCGGGGGTGCGAAACGAGCGTTCGTGAGGGGGCATCAGGTTTGGGCGGCGCGCTGTCCTTCCGCCAGTTTCTTGGGGCCGAATCCCAGCGGCAGCAGGTCCGCCAGCGAGCCCTCCCAGGCGATCGCGCCGTCGTCGCCGGCCAGGATTATGGTCATGTCGGGGCCGAATTCGTACAGCACCTGCCGGCAGATCCCGCACGGGGCAGCGGCGTTGCTGGTGACGATGGCCACCGCGCGGAAGTCGCGCTCGCCCTCGCTGACGGCCTTGAAGGCGGCGGTGCGCTCGCCGCAGCACGTCGCGCCGAAGGACGCGATCTCGATGTTGCAGCCGGTGAACACCTGGCCGGACGCCGTCAGCAGCGCCGCGCCGACCGGGTATTCCGAATAGGGGACGTATGCCTGCGCGCGGGCCGCCTGGGCGGCAATCACCAGGGCGCGCCGTTGTTCGTCGGAGAGTGGGGTTGCGGTCGTCATCATGAGTCCTGTCGCGATCATCCTCGAAAAGCCGAAACGGATCGCCAAGTATAGCAAACAACCCCGGAACGCGCGCCTTTTGGCCGGGCGTTTTGGGCACGCTGCCAATCGACCGCGCCCCGCCGCCTGTGTTATAATGCGCCCGTTTCCAATCGACACGCACTCAACCGAGGTCTGACCGATGGCCAAACCGTTGTCCTTTCAAGACGTGATCATGAAACTCCACCAGTTCTGGATCGACCAGGGCTGCGTGATGTGGCAGCCGCATAACGTCCAGGTCGGCGCCGGGACCGGCAACCCGGCCACGCTGCTCTCCGTGCTGGGGCCGGAGCCGTGGCGCGTGGCCTACGTCGAGCCAAGCATCCGCCCCGACGATGGCCGCTACGGCGAGAACCCCAACCGGATGCAGTACTTCTACCAGTACCAGGTCATCCTCAAGCCCGATCCGGGCGATCCCCAGGAGATCTACCTGGCGAGCCTGGAAGCGCTGGGCATCGACCCGCGCGAGCACGACATCCGCTTCGTGGAAGACAACTGGGAATCCCCGGCGCTGGGCGCCTGGGGCCTGGGCTGGGAAGTGTGGCTCGACGGGCAGGAGATCACGCAGTACACCTACTTCCAGCAGGCCGGCGGCATCACGCTCGACCCGGTCAGCGTCGAGATCACCTACGGGTTGGAGCGCATCGTGCTGGCGCTGCAGGGCAAGAACGCGGTGTGGGACATCGACTGGAACGAGGCGATCACCTACGGCGACGTGCGCCTCCAGCCGGAGATCGAGCACTGCCGCTACTACTTCGAGATCGCGGACGTCGACGGCCTCCGGCAGACGTTCGACGTCTACGAGCACGAATACCAGCGCGCGCTGGCGGCGGGCGCCGTCACCCCGGCCTACGACTACGTGCTCAAGTGCAGCCACCTGTTCAACGTGCTCGACACGCGCGGCGCGATCGGCGTGACCGAGCGCGCGGGCTACTTCCGCCGGATGCGCGACATGACGCGCAGCATCGCGCTGGCCTACTCCGAGCAGCGCGAACACCTGGAATATCCGCTGATGCACGCCCTCGACCGGTGGGCGACCACGCCCGCGCCCGCCCCGCGCCGCCCGGTGACCAGCGCGCCGGGGGGCCCTGCCGACATCGTGATCGAGCTGGGCACCGAGGAACTGCCCGCCGGCGACCTGTCCGCCGCGCTCGCCCAGCTTGGCGACTTGGTCCCGGCCCTGTGCGACGATCTGCGCATCGACCACGCCGGAATCGCGATCATGGGCACGCCGCGCCGGTTGGTGGCGCACATCAAGGACGCCGCGCCCCGCCAGCGCGACCAGGAGTCGCTGGTCAAGGGACCGCCCGCCGCCCGCGCCTTCGACGCCGATGGCAAGCCGACCAAAGCCGCCGAAGGCTTCGCCCGCGGCAAGGGCGTCAGCCTGGACGATCTCGACGTGCGCGCGATGGACGGTGGCGAATACGTCGTCGCGCGGGTCCGCGAGGAAGGCCGCCCCACCGCGGACGTGCTGGCCGAGGCGCTGCCCGATCTGATCGGCGCGATCAAGTTCGGCAAGTCGATGCGCTGGAACGCCAGCGGCGCCAGCTTCTCGCGCCCGCTGCGCTGGATCGTCGCGCTGTTCGGCGACTACGTGATCCCCTTCGCCTACGCGGGCGTGGAGAGCGGCAGCGTCACGCGCGGCATCCGCCCCTACGGCTCGCCGGAGATCGCCCTCGGCGACGCGGCCTCGTACTTCGCGGAGATGGGCCGGCAGGGCGTCATCCTGGACGTGGACGCGCGCCGCGCCGCCATCCGCGAGGAAGCGATGGCCCTGGCGAACGAGGTCGGCGGGCGCATCCCCGACGATCCCGACCTGCTGGACGAGGTGGCGAACCTGGTCGAGCGCCCGACCGCCCTGCGCGGCGCGTTCGAGGACAAGTACCTGGCGCTGCCGCGCGAAGTGCTGATCGGCGTGATGCGCAAGCACCAGCGCTATTTCCCGGTCGAGGATACCGCGGGTGACCTGCTGCCGTATTTCATCGCCGTGCGCAACGGCGACGCCGAGCACCTCGACGTCGTGATCGGCGGCAACGAGCACGTGATCCGCGCCCGGTTTGCCGACGCCGATTATTTCTACCGGGCGGACATCCAGAAGCCGCTCGAAAGCTACCTGCCGCGCCTGGGCACGCTCACCTTTCAGGAGAAGCTCGGCTCCATGCTCGAGAAAAACGAGCGCGTCGCCGGGCTGGTGCCCCAGATGGCTGCGCTGCTCGGCGTGTCCGGCGAGGACGTGGCGACCGCCCGCCGCGCCGCCGCGCTGGCGAAGGCCGATCTCGCCACGCAGATGGTCGTCGAAATGACCTCGCTGCAAGGCGTCATGGGGCGCTATTACGCGCTGCACCAGGGCGAGCCGCCCGCCGTGGCCGACGCGATCTTCGAGCACTGGCTGCCGCGCGGCGCGGGCGACCGCCTGCCGGAGTCGCAGCCCGGCATCCTGCTGGCGCTGACCGACCGGCTCGACAGCCTCGTCGGGTTGTTCGCTGCCGGGCTGGCACCCACCGCCAGCGCCGATCCGTTCGCGCTGCGGCGCGCCGCGCTGGGCGTGATCCAGATCGCGCTGGAGCGCGAGGTCGATCTCGACCTGGGGCACGCGGTGGCCTGCGTGGCCGGGGCGCAGCCGGTCCCGGTGAGCGAGGACGTCCAGCGGGACGTGATCGCGTTCATCGTCGGGCGGCTGGACGTGTGGTTGCACGAGCAGGGCTGGCCGCACGACGTGATCGCCGCCGTACTGGCCGAGCAGGGTGACCGTCCGCTGCGGGCGCTGCGCGGCGTGACCGAGCTGGCGACGTGGGTCCGGCGCGAGGACTGGTCGCTGATCCTGGACAACTATGCGCGCTGCGTGCGCATCACCCGGCCCGAAGCGACCGTCTACCCGGTCGATAGCGCGAAGTTCGTCGAAGAGGCCGAGCGCGAGTTGTACGCCGCCTACCAGGCCGCCGCCGCGCACCTGAACGGCGACGGCAACGTCGACGCCTTCCTGGCGGCGTTCGAGCCGGTGGTGCCGGTCATCCAGCGCTTTTTCGAGGCCGTGCTGGTCAACGCGGACGATCCCCAGGTGCGCGAGAATCGCCTGGGCCTGCTGCAAGCCATCGCCGGGCTGGCGCGCGGACGCGTCGACCTGAGCGAGCTGGCGGGGTTCTAGCGAGTCGCGGGAACGATTCTCACCACAGAGCGCACGGAGGGCACAGAGGAAAAGCTTCAGTCTATCCTTCTCTGTGCTCTTTGTGATCTCTGTGGTGATTTCCCTGCGCCGGGGGTGGCCGCTGCCGGGAGGAACACAGCGCCGTGAGCAAACTGGCCCAACGCGCGCTCTTCGGGGCGCTGATCGTCCTGCCGCTGGTCGTGCTGCTGCTGGCGCTGCCCGCCCCGGACGACGAGCTCGCCGCCGCGACTTCCACGCCGGACGCCACCTCCGCGCCGGAGCAGGTCGCGGCGGGCGTGATCCTGGCCGGAGCGCCGGGGGCGTCGGGTTGGGGCGATCTCGCGCCGGACCGCGCGGGATATGCCAGCGCGCGGATCGGGGCGCATCGCGTCCTGGTGTTCGCCGGTGACGCGTCTGCCGAGTCGCCGGTCGGGATCGTGTCGCTCATGGTAGAGCGCGGCGCGCGGGTGATCTTCATCGCGCCGGGGGCCGCGCCCGATCCCGGCGCGTCGCGCCTCGAAACGCTGTATCCCCGGACCGTCTTCGTGATGAACCTCGCCGCGCGCGACGACGTGGCGCGGCTGCTGCCGGCCCTGCTGGGGGAGTGAGCCGGCGCTAGGCGGGCGCGCTTTCCTCGCTGATGTCGATCAGGTACGACACGATGGACGCCAGGCTATCGCCTTTCGCGCCGCCGAACGTGTAGACGTCACAGAAAGCAACCGTCGCGCCGCTGCTCATTCTGAATTCGCCGCGCACGGCACCCTCCTTGCCGTGAGTGATGATGGCGTGGATGATTAACTCGTCTTTCGCCTGGCTTTTCATCTGCTCCACCGCTTCGATATAGGCTGCTTTCCCCTCAATGCGCGTGTTGCCGACGATGTCCCACGTGATGTCGTCGCGAACGCTCGCCGCGACCCGGTCGATATCGCCTTCGGCCTGTGCGATGTTGAACTGCTGCAGGAACAGTTTCTTGGGCGAGTTGCCGCAATCGGGGCTTGCAATGACCTTTACCATGGTGTGCCTCCCTCACTGGGCCTGGACGCAGGGGGTTCGGAGAGCGAATACCGGTGAAAAAGATAGAACGTATATTCTCAGTTGTCAACCGGACGCGAAAATAGCTTGACAGCCGCCTGCCGAAACCAGTACAATACCAGACGTCGGGGCGGAAACCGCGCGCCGGTTTTCTCTCCGTCCATCGTCGTGCCGAGTGGAAAGGTCCTTCATGGTGACGAGGTTCGCCAACAGCTAGCCCTCCGCGGGACTGCTTGTGTGCTGTGACCTTGTCGCATGATGGCTGACAACCGATTTCACCTGCCACCTCATCGAGTCAATTTGCGCCGCACGGGCATTCCCGGCGGCGTTTTGTGTTGTATCCCCGACTCGCGTTGATCGGCCACCAGCCGGGCCGCCCGCCCCGCTGGCGCAGGAAGGACCTGGTCCATGTTAACCGTCTCCAATCTCTCGAAACGCTTTCCGGGTGCGGATGCCCCGGTGCTCCACAACGTATCGTTCACCGTCAACCCCGGCGAGCGCGTGGCGCTGATCGGCCCCAACGGCAGCGGCAAGACAACGCTGCTGAGGATCGTCATGGGCGAGCTCTCGCCGGATGGCGGCGGCGTGCAGTTCTCCCCGTCCGATCTGCGGGTGGGCTATCTGCCGCAAGGGCTCGACGTGCCGGACGAGACTCCGCTGCGCGACGTGCTGTACCCGCTGGCGGCGGCGTTGCGCGAAGCCGAGTCCGAGGTCGAACGGCTGGCGGCGTCGGTGGCCGCGGCGGCGGGGTCCGAACAGGACGCACACATGGCCGCCTACGCCGAGGCGCTCGACCGGCTGGAGACGCTCAGCCGCCAGGTGGATTCCGGCGAGAGCGAGCGCATCCTGGCCGGGCTGGGCCTGGGCGACATCCCGCTCGGTACGCCGGTCGGCACGCTGTCCGGCGGGCAGAAAACCCGGCTGGGACTGGCCGCGCTGCTGGTCAACGATCCGCAGCTCCTGATCCTGGACGAGCCGACCAACCATCTCGACGTGACGGCGCTCGAATGGCTGGAAGGCTGGCTCAAGACTTTTCCCGGCGGCGCGCTGACCGTCTCGCACGACCGCACGTTTTTGGACGAAACCGTGACGCGCGTGGTCGCCATCGACGGCCAGACGCACACCGCCCGCGTGGTGGAGGGCAACTACAGCGCCTACGTCGCGACGATCCGCTCCGAGCTGGACCGGCAGTGGGCGCAGTGGCGCGATCAGCAGGTCGAGATCGCGCGCTTGCAGGTCGACGTCCGCCAGACGATGGCCCGCGCCGTTCGCAAGGAAAACGCGACCATCAACGATCACCAGCGGCGCTACGCCAAGAAGGTCGCCGCGCGCGCTCAGGCCAAAGCGACACGTCTCAGGAAGTATCTCGACGCGGCGGAACGCGTCGAGAAACCCCACCAGACGTGGGGCCTCAAGCTGGACTTCGGCGATCTGCCGGCGACCGGGCAGGACGTCGTCTCCCTGGAAGGGCTAACCGTGGGCTACGATCCGGCGGCGCCGCTGCTGCGCGACCTGAACCTGACGCTGCGCGCCGGGGAGCGGGCGGCCGTGCTGGGGCCGAACGGCCACGGCAAGAGCACGCTGCTCAAGACCATCATCGGCGAGGTGCCGCCGCTGGGCGGGCGCGCCCGGATCGGGGCCAGCGTCCGGATCGGCTACCTGGCCCAGGAACAGGAAATCCTCGATCCAGAGGGTAACGCGCTGGCGATCATCCAGGCCGAAGCGCCGCTGAGCCACACCGACGCGCGCTCGTTCCTGCACTACTTCCTGTTCGCCGGGGACGACGTCTTCACGCCGGTCGCCAGCCTGAGCTACGGCGAGCGGGCGCGGCTGATGCTGGCCGTGCTGGTGGCGCGCGGCGCGAACCTGCTGGTGCTCGACGAGCCGATCAATCACCTGGACGTGCCCTCGCGCGAGAAGTTCGAGGAAGCGCTGGCGGCCTTCCAGGGCAGCGTGCTGGCGGTGGTTCACGATCGCTATTTCGTGGACAAGTTCGCCACCACCGTCTGGCACATCGAAAACGGCGCGCTGGCCGTGCAGGTCCGCGAGCCGCTGCTGGCATGACTTTTCACGCTTGAGGAGGCGTTCGCATCATGCAAATCCGTTCACGACCGTACCAACACGACGTTGATTTCTGGCGCATCCGCGACCTGTTGATCGCGACCTATCCGCGCAACCAGAACCGGCACAACTGGGAGATCCGGCGCTGGGAGGGCTGGTGCTCGCACCGCGCCGCGGACGACGTGCTGATCGGGGACCGCCCCTGGCAGACGACCGTGCGCGTCTGGGAGACGGGCGCGGGCGACCTGGTGGGCGCGGCTCACCCGGAGGGGCCGGGCTGGGTCTTCCTGGAGATTCACCCGGACTTCCGCCACCTGGAAGACGAGATGATCGCCTGGGGCGAGGAACATCTCGCCGTGCCGGGGCCGGATGGCCGCCGGCAGGTGCTCCTGGACGTCTACGAGTACGACACACTCCGCCAGTCGCTGTTGGCCCGGCGCGGGTACGAGCAGCTTCCCGGCTACGGCACCTACCGCCGCCGCTGGATGGACCAGCCGATCCCGACGGTCGCGATCCCGGACGGGTACACGGTCCGCACGCTGCGCGACGACGACGCGGACTGCCAGCGCATGGCGGACCTGCTCAACGCGGCGTTCGGGCGCACCTGTCACACGGGCGAGGAACTGCGCCACTTTCACCAATCGCCGTCGTACCGGTCCGACCTCGACATCGTGATCGAGGCGCCGGACGGATCGCTGGCCGCCACGGCAGGCGTGACCTACGACGCGGCCAACCGGGTGGGCACGTTCGAGCCGGTCTGCACGCACCCGGACCACCTGCGCCGCAAGCTCGCCCAGGTGGCGATGGTCGGGGGGCTGCGGCGGCTGGCGGCGCTGGGCGCGGTCATGGCCGAGGTGGGCACGGGCGACATGGTCGCGGCCAATCGCCTGTACGAGTCGCTCGGCTTCACCGACGTGGATATCGATCACGCCTGGCGCAAGGTGTGGTGAGCGGGACAACGATCAGGGGGCGAACTACCGCCCCCTGGTGGAACAATCACGCTGTTTTCCGCTGCCGTTCCTACCCCCACCCCTCCAGCAGCTTGACGATCTCCGCGACGAACCAGTCCGCCGACGCGCCATCCAGCACGCGATGGTCGAACGTGAACGACAGGTAGACCATCGGGCGGACGGCGATCGCGTCTTCGTCCAGCACGACGACGCGCTTCTTGATCGCGCCCACGCCCAGGATGCCCGTCTGCGGTTGGTTGATGATCGGCGTGGCGAACAGGCTGCCCGCGACGCCGTGATTGGTGATGGTGAACGTGCCGTCCTGGACCTCGTCCGGCGCCAGCGCGTTGGACCGCGCCCGCGCCGCGAGATCGTTCACCAGCCGCGCCAGCCCGGCCAGCGACAGCTCGTCGGCGCGCTTGATCACCGGGACGATCAACCCTTCGTCCAGCGCCACCGCCATGCCGATGTTGATCTCCGGCTTGAGCAGCACGCCATCGTCGCGCCACTGGCTGTTGACGTGCGGATGGCGGCGCAGTGCTTCGGCGGTGGCGGCGGCGAAATAGGCCGTGAACGTCAGGTTGATCCCGCGCCGGGCGAAGTCGGCCTTGTGCGCGGCGCGGTGAGCCATCACGGCGCTCATGTCGGCCTCGAATACGGTCGTGACGTGGGGCGCGGTGCGCAGCTTGCTGAGGACCATGTGCTCGGCGATGCGCTTGCGCATGGTGCTGTGCGGCACCAGGTCGCCCGGCTGGCCCGGCGCGGGCGGCGGCGCGTGGACGTGATCCGGCGGCGCGGCGGGCGCGGGCGCCTGCTGTGGGGCGGCGGCCTCCGCGTCCTCGATCTTGAACAGGTCACCGCTGCCGGGGCGCTCCCAGGGCGGCAGATCGGCTTCCGCCGGCTGCGACTCGATGTAGGCCATGATATCCTTTTTTGTGACGCGCCCGCCGTGGCCGGTGCCTTGAATCCGGCTGACGTCGACGTTGTGCTCGGCAGCGATGCGCGCCACGACCGGCGTGACGTGCGTCGTGCTGGCGCGCGGTGGGGCAGGTTCCGGCGCGGGGGAGGGAGCCGCCGCCGGGGCTGGCGTTTCGCTCCCACGGGCGGCGTGGCCGAGCGCCGCCACGACCTCGGACTCCACGACGTCGGGCACCGCTTCGCCCGGCTCGCCGATCATCGCCAGCACGGTGCCCGCGTCGACGGTCTGGCCCTCGTCCACGTAAATCTTGAGCAGCGTGCCGCCCGTCACGGCGGTGACTTCGGACGTGACCTTGTCGGTTTCGACCTCGACGATCGGCTCGTACTGCTCGACGGCGTCGCCTTCATGCTTCAGCCACTTGCCGACCGTACCTTCGACCACGCTCTCGCCCATCTGGGGCATAATGACTTTCGTTGGCATCAGTTCGTTCCCCTAAAGATTAACTTAGTATGCGGCCAGATCGCGGATCGCATGGGCGATCTTCTCCGGGCTGGGCATGAACAGGTCCTGCATGGTGTGCGCGAACGGCACGCCCGGCACGTCCAGCCCGGCCAGCCGCCGGATCGGGCCGTCCATGTACTCGAACGCCTCGTCGCTCAGGAGGGCGGCGATCTCCGCGCCGTAGCCCAGGAAGCGGTTGTCCTCGTACACGATCAGCGCCTTGCCGGTCTTCTTGAACGACGCGATCACTGTCTCCTTGTCCAGCGGGACCAGCGTGCGGATGTCGACCACCTCGCACTCGATCCCGTCCTGCGCGGCGACCGTCTGCGCGGCCTGGAGCGCGTAGTAGTGCATCATGCCGTAGGCGTAGACGGTGACGTCCGTCCCCTGGCGCGTGACGTTGGCCGGGCCGATCGGGACCAGCACATCCTCGCCATCGGGCACCTCGCCCCGGATCAGCCGGTAGCCTTTCTTCGGCTCGAAGAACATCACCGGGTTGGGATCGCGGATGGCGGCTTTGAGCAGCCCTTTGGCGTCGTAGGCCGTGCTGGGGATCACTACCTTCAGGCCGGGCGCGTGGGCGAAGAACGCCTCGACGCTCTGCGAGTGGTACAGCCCGCCGCCGATGCCGCCGCCGTAGGGCGCGCGGATGACCATCGGGCAGTGCCAGTCGCCGCCGGTGCGGTAGTGGATCAGCGCCGCCTCGTTCACGATCTGGTTGAAGGCGGGAAAGATGTAATCCGCGAACTGGATCTCGCAGATCGGGTGCATCCCGGCCATCGCCGCGCCGATCCCGATCGCGACGATGCTCAGCTCGGCCAGTGGGGAGTCGATCACGCGGTCCGCACCGTACTTGTCGAACAGGCCGACGGTCGCGCGGAAGACGCCGCCGCGCGGGCCGACGTCCTCGCCGGTGATGAAGACGCGATCGTCGCGCGCCATCTCCTCGTCCATCGCCTGGCGCAGTCCTTCGATGAGGGTGATTTCGGGCATAGCTGTTGTGGCTCCTGTAAACAATAGTATGGCAGGCCGGGCGAGACTCAGGCTTCCTCGTCCAGCGGCTTGAACAGCGGGTAGAGCGCATCCTCGGCGGGCGGGTAGGGCGCGGCCTCGGCGGCGGCCTGGGCCTCGTCCACTTCCTGGCGGACGCGCTGCTCGATCTCGTCGATGGCCTCGTCGTCGAGCAGCCCGCGCTCGCGCAGGTACGCCTGAAAGCGCAGGATCGGATCGCGCTGCTTCCAGGTTTCGACCTCGTCGCGGGTGCGGTAGGTGCGGTCGTCGTCGTCGGACGAATGGGGCACCGGGCGGTAAGTCTTGGCTTCGACCAGGGTGGCCCCGCCGCCCTCGCGTGCCCGCTGGATGGCCTCGGACATCACGCGGTACGAGGCCAGCACGTCGTTACCGTCGACGATGGCCCCCGCGATGCCGAACATCGGCGCGCGGTCGGCCACGTTGGGCACGGCCATCTGCAGGTGAACCGGCACCGAGATCGCATAAATGTTGTTCTGGACGATGCACACTAGCGGCAGCTTGTGCACGCCCGCCCAGTTGAGTCCCTCGTAGAAGTCGCCCTCGCTGGTGGACCCCTCGCCGAGCGTGACGACCGTGACCCGGTCCTCGCCGCGCAGCTTGCACGCCAGCGCCGCGCCCGCCGCCTGGGGCACCTGCGTCGCGACCGGGCTGGACGACGACAGCATCCCGAGCGCCCGGCTGCTGAAGTGGGACGGCATCTGGCGCGCGCCGCTGGTCGGCTCGCCGGCCTTGCCGAAGATCGACAGCATGAAATCGTGGGGCGTGTAGCCCATCGCCATCGCAAACGCCAGGTCGCGGTAGTAAAGCTGGGCATAGTCGTAGCCGCGCCGCATGGCATAGGCCGCCCCTATCTGGATCCCTTCGTGGCCGATGCCGGAGATGTGGAACGCGATCTTGCCCTGGCGGTGCAGCACCCACGTGCGCTCGTCCGTGCGGCGCGCGCGGACCATCTGCCAGTACAGCTCCAACAGCAGCTTGGCATCCAGGTCGACGCCCGTGTCGTCGATCTGGTGCGCGATCTGTACATCCGTTGCCATACAAATCTCCCTAAAACTATCTTTAGTGTGGCGAATATCAGAGATTATAGAGTTGGCACTAAGATGTTCGCCAACCGCGCTCTAGACGGAATGCCCGCCGGGGCGTAGAATAGGCCGGACGAGCCATTTCGCCCGAAAGTACGCGCGATGTCCGATCAACCCGCTACCCCGGCCCCCCTGTCCGCCGTCGAGCGCGAGAGCGTCTACCGGCGCAACTTCGTGCTGTTCCTGGCCGACTTCGTGCTGTTCAGCATCGGCTTCAACCTGATCGGCCCCACGACCGTCATTCCCGACTTCGTGCGCCAACTGACCGACTCGGAGATCCTGATCGCGTTGTCGAGCCAGATGTTCGAGGTCGGCTGGCTGCTGCCGCAGTTGCTCATCGCCCGCAGCCTGGTGCGCGTGCACAACAAGAAATGGTGGTTCGTCGGGCCGAACATCCCGGTTCGCACCTTCATGCTGATCTTCGGCGGGATCGTGTTTGCGCTGGGTGCCGATCACCCGGCGCTGCTGCTGGGGCTGTTCATGCTGTTTTACGGGCTGGCGGCGCTGGGCGATGGCGTCGTCGGCGTGCCCTGGCTGGACCTGGCCGCCAGCAGCCTGGACAACCGCCGCCGGGCGCGCATGTTCGGCTATGGGAACGCGCTGGTCGGCGTTGCGATCCTGGGCCTGACGCCGGTCATCCGCCACATCCTGGGCGACAACGGACCCGCCTTTCCGAACAATTACGGCCTGCTGTTCGTGCTGGCCGGGCTGCTGTTTCTGGTCACCGTCCCGTTGGTGATTTTCATCCGCGAGCTGCCGGGCGGCAAAGTGCAGGAAACCGCGCCGCCGCTGCGCGAATACCTGCCCGACCTGGGGCGCGTGCTGCGCTACGATCGCCCCTTCCGCGCCATGATCACCGCGCGCGTGCTGGCGACCCTTTTCACGCTGGCCGGGCCGTTCTACATCGGGCTGGGCACCGAGCGCCTGGGCATGGAGAGCGACGTAGCCGTGAGCCACCTGCTGCTGATGCAGACCATCGGCACGGTGGGCGGGGCGCTCGGTTTCTCGTGGTGGGGCGACCGGCGCCCGCTGCGCTTCATCCGGCTGGTGCTGCTGGCCGGAGTCACGCAGCCCGCGCTGGCGCTGCTGGCCGTCGCCGTGGGCCCGGCCCCGCTGTACGTGGCCTTCCTGGTGGCGGGCGTGGTGGTGGCGACACTGGGCTTCAGCTTCATCAACTGGGTGCTGATCTACGCCACGCCGGAGCAGCGCCCGGTCTATTCGGGCCTGTTCAACTCGGTGTCGGCGGTCGGTCTGCTCACCGCGCCGCTGCTGGGCGGGCTGATCGTCGAGGTGCTCGACTACGAGGCTGTCTTCATCGCCGCCCTGGCAATGATGCTCGGCGCGCTGGCGGTGTCGTTGCGGTTCATCGACCATCCCGCCGCGGCTGCTGCCGAAACTGCGCGCGGCGGCGACGATTGAGTTTTCTCCCCGCCGCCGCCCGGCGCTTCGCCGTGCCTCACGCCGTCGCGGGCTCGGCGGGCCCGCGCATTTCGGCGCCCGGTTCCTCATCCGCGGTCTGCGGCTTGTAGTCCGGCAAGGTCGCTTCCATGTGGCGGACGGTCGGCATGGCGTAGAAGGCCGCCGCCGTCAGCATGACGAGCGTCCCCCCGATCACGGCCATCAGGCCCATGCCGGACCCGGCCCGGCTGCCGACCAGCGGCGCGAACAGGTCCCAGGTCGCCCCGCCGACCGCCGGCTCGAAGACGTGATCCGCCAGCGGCCCGGCCAGCAAATAGGCGATGGGCGAGGCCAGCAGCGCCACCTGCATCACCGCCGCGAAGACGCGCCCTTGCAGGTCCGGGGGCGTCTTGGCTTGCAGGATCGAGTCGAACGCGGCGTTGACGATCGGGATCGGGAACATCAGGCCGAACAGGGCCACGCCCATCGCCAGCGGTGACCGCGTGATGCCGAACAGCGCGAAGAACACCCCCGTGACGACGATGCCCGGCAGCGCGGTGTGAACGCGCGGGCGCGTGCCGCCCCAGATGCTCATCACGATCCCGCCGACGATGGCCCCCGCACTGGTGACGCTCATCAACACGCCGAGCGTCGTCTCGCTGCCGGTCAGGCTCAGGATGTACGGGGTGAACAGCACGCCCACCATGTTGAAGAAGAAATTGACCAGCGTCGCCGCCAGCAGCATGATCAACAGCGGGCGGCGCGCCCACAGGACCCGGAACCCCACCAGCGTTTCCTGCCAGAAGGAGCCCTGCATGGCGCGGCCTTCGTCGGTTTGCTCCGGGCGGGGGATGTGCACCAGGATCACCACGATCACCGCCACGCCGAAGGTCAGCAGGTCGATCACCATGACGCCGGTCGCGTCCACCAGCGCGAACAGGACGCCCGCCAGCGCCGGCGCGACGAGGCCCGCCGCGGGCGAGCGCATCTGCAGGATGGCGTTGGCCCGGTCGCGCTGGTCGTCGGGCACCAGCATCGTGATCGACGCCTGGAAGGCCGGCCCCTGAAACGTGCCGAACGCGGCCTGGATCAGCGAGACGACGTACAGGTGCCAGACCTGGAAGTGGCCCGACGCAAAGCTGACCAACAGCAGCAGCGTGCCCACCGCCTGGCCCGCGTCGGCGATCACCATGACGTAGCGCCGGTCCCAGCGGTCGGCCAGCACACCGGCGAAACTGGTGGTGATGATGCGCGGCACGGCGGCGAAAAAGGCGGCCATTGCCAGGGGGGTGGCGCTGCCGCTGTCTTTGAACACGCGAATGCCCACCGCCAGCGCGGTCATCTCGCTGCCGATCAGCGAAAACATCTGGGTGGCGATCAGGATGTAGAACGTCCGGAGCGATCGTTTCATGAGAGTTGATCCTAATCCTTAAAAAAATCAACCAGTATATTGACATTATACGACGTAAAATGCAAGAGGTTTCAAAAATTCAAGAGTCTTCTCAAATTTCCACCATACACCCGGCGCGATCCGGCGGGCGCATATCGGGCGTGGGGCAGGCGCCTGCGTCTTTTTTGCGGGTTTTTTGAAGTTAGGTTTGTTTTTTAATTTTAAAATCGGTTATAATCCTGCGTAGGACGATGGGTGCCGGTACGCTTATGTCAACATTGTCGAATCCATCGCACTCACCACCCTGCCGGGCGGCCCGGCGGGCACGGAACGCATCCACCATCCGAGACACCTTCACATAACAACGACAGGCAAAGGCACGAACCAAGGGGGCATTTGTGTTGGCTACACGCGCGCATATTCACAACAGATGGGGTCCACGATGAAACACGCTCTCAACCGCTATTCGATCGCGATGGGCGGATTGGTCCTGCTGGCAGCTATGCTGTTCCCGGCGCCGGCCCTGGCTCACGGTCCGTCCGCGGGGGGCGCCGGCGCGAGCGACATTCAACGTCTATTCAATATTACGCTGGCGATCGCCATTCCGGTTTTCTTGCTGGTCGAAGGGCTGATCGTATTCGCGATCATCCGCTACCGGCGGCGCCACGCCGACGAAGTGCCGGAGCAGGTCGAAGGCAACCACATGCTCGAAATCGCGTGGACGGTGCTGGCCTTCGCCATCGTAGCCGTGCTGTTCGTCTTGACGCTGCGCGCCTTGCAGACCGATTACACGGTCGAGGCCGAGCGCGGCGAGAACGTCCCCGACCTGACCGTCCACGTCAACGGCTACCTGTTCAACTGGGATTACACGTACTTTCTGGATGACGGCGAGCCGACCGGCGTGAAGACGACCAAGAAACTGACGATCCCCGCCGGCAAGGCCGTGCTGCTGGAGATCACCTCGCGCGACGTGCAGCACAGCTTTTGGGTGCCCGACCTGGGCGGCAAAGTGGACGCCGTTCCCGGCTACACCAACACCATGTGGCTCCAGGTCGACGAGCCGGGGTTGTATACGGGCAACTGCGCCGAATACTGCGGCCTGAACCATTACAACATGCTGATCGAGGTCGAGGTGGTCGAGCCGGCGGCGTTCGACGCCTGGCTGGCCGGGCAGATGGCGACGGCGAATGAATTCGTGCCGGTCGGGACCGATCTCGACACGCCGCTGCCGGAGGGCGACGCCGCGCGCGGCGAGCAGGTCTTCGCCGACCTGGCCTGCAACGCGTGCCACCTGCCGGAAGCCGACCAGCCATCCGGCCCGTCGATTGCCAGGATGATGCGCGACGCGGCCACCCAGGAGGGGTATACAGCGGACGAATACCTGCACGAGTCGATCGTGCAGCCCTGCGTCGTGTTGGCCGAAGGCTTCACGCAGTGCATCATGCCGCAAGACTACGGCGACCGGCTCGATGCGCAGGGCCTGGCCGACCTGATCGAATATCTGAAAACGTACTAGCCGCCGTGTTCGGCGGCCAGATGACCAAAAGTAGTCCGAGTGGAGTAAGCTTCTTATGGCAACTGTAGCGACGACACACGCACGGGCCTACCGCGAACCGACCGGGATCATGGCGTGGATCACGACCGTCGATCACAAGAAGATCGGCATCATGTACGTGCTCACCACGTTCACCTTCTTCGTGATCGGCGTGGCGCTGGCCCAGATCATGCGCCTGGAGCTGGCGAATCCCGGCCAGCAGATCGTCGATGCCGAGCAGTACAACCAGATCTTCTCGATGCACGGCACGACGATGATCTTCCTGTTCATCATCCCGATCCTGGCGGGGCTGGCGAACTACGCCGTGCCGCTGCAGATCGGCGCGCGCGACATGGCCTTTCCGCGCCTCAACGCGCTCAGCTTCTGGCTGCTGCTGTTTGGCGGCATCATCGTCTACATGGGCTGGCTGGCCCCTGGCGGGGCGGCGGCCAACGGCTGGACGAGCTACCCGCCGCTGAGCGGCAAGGAATTCTCGCCGGGGCGCGGCACCGATCTCTGGCTGGTCGGGCTGGCGCTGGGCGGCACGTCCTCGCTGATCGGCTCGATCAACTTCATCGTCACCATCCTGCGCCTGCGCGCGCCGGGTATGACGTGGATGAAGATGCCGCTGTTTACCTGGACGGTCCTGACGATGGCCTTCATGATCCTGCTGGCGACGCCCATCCTCACGGGCGGCATGGCGATGCTGCTGGCCGACCGCAACCTGGGCACGCAGTTCTTCCGGGTCGATGGCGGCGGCGATCCCGTGCTGTGGCAGCATTTCTTCTGGTTCTACTCGCACCCCGCGGTGTACATCATCGTGCTGCCGGCGATGGGCATCGTCTCCGAAGTGCTGCCCGTGTTCTCGCGCCGCCCCGTCTTCGGCTATCCGGCGCTGGTCTACTCGACGATTGCGATCGGTGTGCTGGGCTTCACCACCTGGACGCACCACATGTTCACGGTGGGCCTGCCCCCGACGATCGAGGCGATCTTCGTCTTCTCGACGATGCTGATCGCCGTCCCGACGGGCGTGAAGGTGTTCAACTGGGTGTTCACGCTCATCGGCGGGTCGCTGCGCTTCGACACGCCCATGCTGTACGCCATCGGGTTCCTGACCACGTTCCTGATCGGCGGCATCACCGGCGTCTTCCAGGCGATCCTGCCCATCGACGAGCAGGTGCACGACTCGCAGTGGATCGTGGCCCACCTGCACTACACCGTGTTCGGCGGCGGCGGGTTCGGCGCGTTCGCGGCGATGTACTACTGGTGGCCGAAGATGTTCGGCTACAAGCTCAACGAGCGGCTCGGCAAAATCCAGTTCTGGACGCTGTTCATCGGCTTCCACATCACGTATTTCCCGCTGCACATCCTGGGCCTGTGGGGCATGCCGCGCCGCATCTTCGACTATGGCGAGGACCGCGGCTGGACGAGCCTGAACCAGCTCTCGACCGTCGGCGGGATCATCATGGGGATCTCGGTGATCATCCTGGTCTACAACATGATCCGCAGCGCCCTGAGTCACGAGCCCGCCGGGGACGATCCGTGGGAGGGCGACACGCTGGAATGGGCGACGACGTCGCCGCCGCCCCCGCACAACTTCGACCGGACGATCACCGTGCACAGCCGGCGCCCGGCGCGTGACCTGCGGTTAGGCATCACTCCAGAGGGGGAGAAGGCATGAGCATCGACATGGAGCTTGTAGCGGACGACACGCACGAACACATGCACGACGTCGAGCCGCACGAGGCGGAGCCGGACGAGATCCACATGCCGCCGCCCAGCATCGCCCCGATCATCCTGGGGTTCGGCGCGGCGCTGTTCCTGCTGGGCATCATCTTCCCGCCCCTGCTCGTCGTGGGGCTGGTGGTGACGGTGGGCGGCATCTGGAAGATGGCGCACTTCCCGGAGGTAGACCTCCATCCCAACTGGCTGACCTACCTCAACGACCGCAAGCTGGGCATGTGGGTCTTCCTCGCGTCGGAGGTCATGTTCTTCTCGGCCCTGGTCGGCGCGTTCATCGCCTTCAAGATTCAGGAGGGCTTCGACGAGGCCCACGAGGTGCTCAACCTGCCGCTGGCGACGGTCGGCACGACGGTGCTGATCGTCAGCTCGTTCGCGGTGGTGATGGGTTTGGAGGCGATCCAGTCGGATGACCGGCGCGTGTTCCGCAACTGGATGCTGGTGACGCTGGTCCTGGGCCTGACGTTCGTGAGCATCCAGGCCATCGAGTGGTACGAGCTGTTCGATCACGGCATCGACGAGACGACGCTGTTCGGCACCGCGTTTTACGTCACGACCGGCTTCCACGGGCTGCACGTGCTGGGCGGCGTGGGCTGGCTGGCGCTGCTGTTGCTCAAGGCGCGGCGCGGGGAATACTCGGCACAGAACAACCTGGGCGTCGAGCTGTTCGGCCTGTACTGGCACTTCGTCGATGTCGTCTGGATCGTGTTGTTCACGGTCATCTACCTGATTCACTAGGGGGAACGATGGATAGTACGATGCTGATAACGATCTGGTTGATGACCGGCGCCTTCATCGGCGGCGTGGTGACGCCCGTGCTGGCCGCCAACAAAGCGGTCAACGGCTGGCTGGCGATGCTCGGCGGGACGCTCGTCGGCATGATCGGCAACGTGGTGCTGCTGGTGCCGGTGTGGCTCGGCCTGTCGCGCGCGCCGGCGCTCGACGATGGCCGCCCGGCGTGGCAGCGCGACGCGATCACGCTGGAGGGCGTGCGCCAGGGCGCGGCGCCCGGCGGCGTCACGGCGGGCGAGCAGATGCAGTCGCTGGGCGTCATGCTGCGCGAGAATTTCTGGCCCGCGCCGCGCGCCGACCGCGAGCACTCGCACCGGGGGACGTACGTCGGCGTGTTCGTCGCGCTGGCCGTCATCACGGCGATCGAGGTGGCGATCTCGTTCTGGGAGGGCGCGCCGTTCAACCTGGCGATCCCGCTGAGCATTCTCTCGGCGGCCAAGGTGATGCTGGTGGTGCTGTTCTTCATGCACCTGCGCTACGACAGCCGGTGGTATTCGTGGATCTTCGCGTTCTCGCTGCCGTTCGCGATCATCGTGTTGGCCGTGTTGGCCGTGGCCGACTAGCTGAGCAGGACGGTCCCGCGAAGGACAAGCAAGGTTTGGAGCACAATCCGGTGCACAGCGCGCGCCAGTAGACCGAACGATTAGAGTATCGCGTAACTGGGGCACATCGATCTCCGGACGGCGTGACAGCCGTTATAGAAAACTCAGTCTAGCAGCGGAGAATCATCATGGATCGGACTGTGTTCCTTTCGACCCTGGAGCGAGGTCTGGCCCGGGCTGCGCGAAGCGCCAATGGGGAATGGCCGGTTGAGTTTCTGCTCCCGGATCAACAACTGCTGTGCCTGGCGACGGACCCCCTGAACCCCGACGTGGTGTATGCCGGGACGCGCGGCGGCGGCGTGCTGCGCTCGGACGATCGCGGCGAGTCCTGGCGCCCCGCCGGGCTGGGGGAGCAGGTGGTCAAGGCGCTGGCGGTCAGCCCGCTTGAGCAAGGCGTGATCTATGCCGGGACCAAACCGCCGATGCTCTTCGTCTCGCGGGATGGCGGCGCAAGCTGGACAGAACTGGACGCGTTTCGCGGCATGCGGCGCCCGTACTGGTTCACGCCGGCGGAACCGGGCGCGCCCTACGTCCAGTCGATCGCGCTCTCTCCAACCGATCCGGGCGTGATCGTCGCCGGGATCGAGTTCGGCGCGGTGCTGCGCAGCGCCGACGGTGGGCAGACCTGGCGGGGCCACATGAAAGGTGCGCTGCGCGACTGCCACGGGCTGTTTTTCCACCCGCGTGACGGGGGCTGGGTGTATGAAGCTGGCGGGACCGGCGGTGGCGTCGCGTTCAGCCGGGACGGCGGGATCACCTGGGCGCAGCCTAAAGCGGGGCTGGACCGGCATTACGGGTGGGCGTGTGCCGCCGATCCCGCCCGCCCCGAAGTATGGTACGCTTCCGTCGCCCCGACGTTCGTCTTCCCTCATTTTGGCAAATATCCCATCGCCCATTATGACGGGTACGCCCACGCGGGCATCTTCCGTAAAACAGGCGATGCGGGCTGGATCAACCTGGGAGGTGGGCTGCCGCAGCCCATCGACTATATGCCCTATGCGCTGCTCACCGATCCCGCTGCGCCGGGGCACGTCTATGCCGGGCTGAGCAATGGCGACGTCTGGCATTCCGCCGATCACGGCAATTCGTGGGCGCAGCTACCCTTCAATCTCAGCGGAATTCACCGTTCGATGGTCGCCCTGTGAGCCAAGCCAACAGCGCCCCAGCGGCGCTGTTTTTGAGTCCGCTCACTGGACGTTGCTGATGATCGTGGATTTCACCAGCCCGCTCAGCAGGCCGGTCTTGCCTTCGATCGGCGCGCCGACCGCCAGCCCGCCCTGGCCGATGGTGTAGTTGTGGATGGTGGTCCTGTGCGCCGAGGACCGCATCTTGAGCACCAGCAGCGCGCGCTGGATGGCGCTGTCGATCTCCAGGTAACGCAGCAGCACGAGGCAGTCCACGATGAACGACACGCGGCCCTTCTCGCGGTTGGTGTAGTCCGAGCGCATGTCCTCGCCCAGGTAGATGGCGGTGACGCCCTCGCGGCGGAAGGCGCTGATCACCTGGTGGTAGGCGCGGCGCAGCTCGTGGCCGTCGGAGATCACCTGGGTGTAGTGGGTCAGGCTGTCCAACACGACGCGCCGCGTGCCGCTCGCCTGGATGGTGGTGAGCAGGTTGCTGTTGGGCGTGCTCAGGCTTTGCAGCAGCACCTGCGGCGACGTGAACAGCAGTTGCAGTCCGCCCGCCTGCTCGAAGTCGGGCAGGTTCCAGCCCACGCTGAGCGCGTCGCGGTACAGCGACTGGGGAAATTCCTCGAACGAGATGAACAGCCCCGGCTCGCCCCGGCGGGCGCCTTCCAGCAGGAATTGCAGGCCCAGCGTCGTCTTGCCGGTGCCGGGCGCGCCGCGCACCAGGATCGCCGATTCCTCGACGAAGCCCCCGCCTAACAGGTCATCCAGGCGGGGAATGCCACTCGTCACGCGGCCCGGCTTTGACATGGTGCGCTCCTCGGCAGCAGTCGGCTCAATAGGCGTGATTCTGGACAAACTCTACTACCGCAACGTTGCGCTGGCAAGTGCTCCCCGTCTCGACGAACACGTCGTCGGACACCGGCCCGCCGGTCGGCCCCAGCGCGCGCAGCCGGTAGGTGCCCGCCCGCGGCGCGGTGCCCAGCTCGAACTCGAAGCCGGCCTCGCCCCAGCCCGGCGCCGAGCCGGAAAAGGCCACGCTGCGGTAGTTCTCGCCCTCGATCTCGATGGCGATGCCCGGCAGTGGGTTGCCGTCCAGCCCGGTGACCGTCCCCGCGATGCTCAGCCACTGGCAGCCCTGGGCGTTGTCGTTGGCCTGGTAGCGCGCCGCGGACGCCGTGAACGGGAACGCGGAGCGCGTCGGCGCGGGCGTGGCGGTCGCGTCCGGCTCGTCGCCGCCGCTCACGTCGTTTCCGCTGCCGTCGTCGAGCGGGGGCAGCGCGGTCGGCGCGGTCGGCGCGGCGGTCGTGGCCGGTTCCAGGCCGGAGATCACGCTGGTCGGCGTGGCGGTCGGCGTGGGCGTGTCCGTCGGCGTGGCGGTGGGCGTGTGAGTCGCCGTGGCGGTGGGCGTCGGCGTATCGGTCGGCGTGTCGGTGGCGGTCGGCGTATTGGTCGGCGTGGACGACGGCGTCAGCGTGGGCACGATCGCCGTCGGCGGGATGGTCGGCGGCGGCAGCGGGTTGATCGGCGAGTTCGGATCGTTGATGATCAGCACGACCGCCCCGATCAGTACCACGGTCAGCGCCAGGAACGCCACGGTTACCAGGTCGTATATGATCGTTGAGCGCGATTGACGCGCCATAGCACGTGCCTCGTCTCTTCTTCTCCGGCGCGGCCCTGGCCTAGAACGGGCGGGTCTGGACGAAATTCACGATAGCCAGATTCTGCTGGCACGTTCCGGGAAAGGCAACTTCCACCGTGGGCGAGATCTGCCGGTCGCCGGCCCACAGCGCCACCGCATAGCGATCGTCGTTGGGCGCGTCACTCAGGACCAGCTCCCACCCCGCCGGGCCATAGGTCGTATTGGCGCCGGTAGTCGTCGCCGTGTCGGGAAAATCGTCGCCCACGACGCGCACTTCGACGTCGATCACTGGCTCGCCACGCGCTGTGACGGCCTGCCCCGCGATGCCCTGCCAGTCGCAGCCCGCCTCCGCATAGGCGAAATTCTCGCGCAGGAGCGGCGTGCCGGGCTGCACGATGAACGGGTACGGCGAGAGCGTCGGCGTGGGCGTGCCCGGCGGCCCCGGCGGTGATGGCGAAAGCAGCATCGTTGCCGAGGGCGTCCAGGTGGCGGTGGGCGTCACGGTGGCGGTCGGTTGGGCGCGCAAGGCCGTGGGCGATGCCGTGCCGGTAGCCGTGGGACCGGGCGTGTCCGTCGCGGTGGGCAGGGCGGTGACCGTCAGGCTGGGCGTCGCGGTGGGCGAGGGCGTGGCTGAAGGTTCGCGCGTGGGCGAGGGCGTCCACGAGGGGCCGGGCGTGGGCGACACCAGCGCGGCCCGCGTCGGTGGGAGGGCCGTATCCTCGTCCGGCGCCAGGATCGGCGGGCGCCAGATGTCCGCCGCAATCGCCGCCGTCACCACGCCGGCACCCACGGCCAACCCCGCGAAAATCAGCGTCACGGCATTATAAACCGTGTTCGAACGCATAAGCTGATGCCCGCCCCCGGCGTTACTGGGCGGGAGCCTCGGGGGTCAGAGTGAGCGTTTCCTCGGCACCGGGGACGCTCGACGGCGTCAAGGTCGGGATCACGGCGGCGGTCGGCGGCACCAGAGTCGGATCGGGGGCCAGGAAAGGCGGCTCCATGGCATCGGTCGCGATCGCCACCGCGCCCGCGATCACCACCACCGTCAGCGCCACGAACACCAGCGTGATCAAATTGAACAGGCAACTCGTCCCCCGACTCATCTTGCGCCTCCTGTTGGCTCGTTAAGGGGTGCCGACAAACCGCTCGATGGTCGCCGCCGCGCGCTCGTTTTCCAGCCAGTCGAGAAAGGCTTTCTGCTTCTTCTCGGCCAGCGCCGCCTGGCTCAGCGGGCGATCCTCGACGCGCTCCAGCGTCTCGACGATGTGATAGCCCAGGCTGCTGCGAACCGGCTCCGGGGCGCGCTGGCCCGGCTGGAGCGCGAAGATCGCCGCTTCGACTTCCGGCTGGAGCAGGTCGCCTTCGCTCACCCAGTCCAGGTCGCCACCGGTGTGGGCGGTCGAGCCGTCGAGCGAGTGCTGCATGGCGAGCTGGGCGAAGTCCGCGCCCTGGTTGAGCTGGTCGAGCAGCATCCGGGCGGTCGCCTCGTCGGCCACCAGGATATGCCGCGAATGGACCTGTTCGGCCATGGGCGACACCGGCGCGATCACTTCGCTGACCTTTTGCGCCAGCAGCATGTCATGCAGCGCCGCGCGGTATTCATCGACCGTGTAGAGCTGGGCCGCGAGAATCTCGTCGAGCGCCATCTCGTTTTGCTCGGCAATCGACCGCTGGAGGTCGAGCTCCGCCTCGACTTCCTCATCCGTGACGGTGATGCCTTCACGCTCGGCGGCCTGCTCGATCAGCACCTGGTCGATCATCGTCTGGAGCACGTCGGCGTCGAAGGCGGCAGCGGTGGCCGGCTCGATGGTCAGGCCCAGCGAGCGCCGCTCGCGCTCGCGCTCGAAATCCGCCAGCGGGATCGGGTGGCCGTTCACCCGCGCGGCGAGCGCCTCTTCGGGAGTCTGGGTGGGCTGCACCTGGGCCGCGGCGGGGATCGTGGTCGGGTTGGTCTGGGCTGCCGGCGCCGCGTTGGCGTCGCCCTCTGCGTTCGATCCGGAGCTGGCCGGAGAACCATCGTCGGCGCAGGCCACCAGCACGCCGCCCAACACCAGCGCCAGGACGATCGTCGTTATCCAGCGAGAAAGACGGAATTGAAACACGCGCACGATAGCTCCTTCACAACTCCCGGTGTGTAAATGCCCGCTTAGTGTAGACTTGCGCCCCCGATTATGCAAGCCGGGGAGTCTCGGAGGTGCGCCTCAGATTCGGGGCAAAGAGCTTACCACAGAGGTCACCGAGGACACAGAGAGAGAATAATTTAGAGCGTCTCACTTTGGTCTTCTCTGTGGTCTCCGTGTGCTCTGTGGTTCAATCATCGCCCCGGATGTGAAATGCACCCGATTCGGGCGGGTGCGGGCGGGCCTCTCACCCCGCGGCGACGACGTCGACCGCGTAGGCGCGGCACCACGCCAGCGCCGCATCCCAATCGTCGATGACCGCGCCGTCGAAGCGGTCGGCGACCGGCCCCAGCAGCGCCACGCCCGCCGGGGAGCCCGCCCGGTGCGCGTCGAGCCACGCCCGGCGCTCGCCCGGATCCACCGCCAGCAGGGCGCGGCACGCCTCCTCGAACAGCGCCACCATCCAGCGGTAGCCCCACAGCAGGATCGTGCCGCCCGGCACCAGGTGCGCCCGCGCCAGCTCGCGCAGGCGGTTGACGGCGGGCAGGTATGCCGCGTCCAGGGCGGGCCACGTGTCGAGGAAGATTGTGTCGTAGACGTCGCCCACCGGCCCGGCCAGCAGCGCTCCCACGTCCCCGATCTGCGTCGCCAGCGGGACGCCCAGCACGCCGGCCAGCGCCGGCTCGACGATCTCCTGCACGACCCGGCTTTGCTCGATCACGCTGAAGCGCTCCACGCGGCCCAGCGCCGCGGCAAGCTGCGGGTACAGCCCCAGGCCCAGCCCGCCGACCAGCACGTGCCCGTGCGAGCGGCGCGCGTTGTTCGCCATCATGATCCGCTCCTGGGGCGTGTCGGACATCCACAACCGCCCCGCCGGGTCGAACAGCAGGCGGCACTCGAACGGCACCGTCAGGCGGTAGCTCTGGCCGAAGATCTCGGTTTCCTGCACGATCCGCCGCACCACGCGGTAGCCGGAGGGGTGCTCCATCACCGGGACGGGCGCGATGGGCACGGCCATCCAGTCCGGCGTCAATTCGCGGTCGTCGAAATCGGGGTCGAATGCGGTATCGCGCATGAGGGGACTCCTCGTTATGGATCGGGAAACAACAAGGCGGTCGTCAGCAGCGCCCGGCGACCGCCTTGCCTCGAAAACGCCTCTCCCCGCGTGGGGATCAGTCCATCAACAGCACCGGGCGAATGCGCTCGATCGCCCAGTCGATGTCCGCCTGGGTGATGACCAGCGGCGGCGCGAAGCGGATGATGTCGCGGTGGGTTTCTTTCGCCAGGATGCCGTTATGCTGCAGCGCCTCGCAGAAGCGGCGCGCGCCCCCGGCCTCCGGCTTGAGTTCCACGCCGATCATCAACCCCTTGCCGCGCACCTCCTTGACGTGCGGGCTGTTGATCTCGGCCAGCATATCCTGGAAGTATTCCCCCATCGCCGCCGCGTTCTCGATCATGTTCTCCTCGACCAGGACGCTCAGCGCCGCCTGGCCCACTGCCGCGCCCAGCGGGTTGCCGCCGAACGTGCTGCCGTGGTCGCCGGGGCGGAACACGCCCAGCACCTCGCGGTTGGCGAGCACTGCCGACACCGGGTAGAACCCGCCCGACAGCGCCTTGCCGATCGTCACCGCGTCGGGCCGGACGTCCTCGTGATCGCACGCGAACAGCTTGCCCGTGCGGCCCAGCCCGGTCTGGATCTCGTCGGCGATCATCAGCACGTTGTGCCGGGTGCAGATCTCGCGCACCTGCCGCAGGTAACCCGCCGGCGGCACGATCACGCCGCCCTCGCCCTGGATCGGCTCGACGAGGAAGGCGACCGTGTTGGGCGTGATGGCCGCTTCGAGCGCCCTGGCGTCGCCGTAGGGCACCACCTTGAAGCCGGGCGTGAACGGGCCGAACCCGTCGCGGTACTGCGCCTCGGTGCTGAAGCCGATGATCGTCACCGTGCGCCCGGCGAAGTTGCCCGCGCAGGCGATGATCTCCGCCTGCTCGTCCGGCACGCCCTTGACCGTGTAGCCCCACTTGCGCGCGGCCTTGATCGCCGTCTCGACCGCTTCCGCGCCCGTGTTCATGGGCAGGGCCATCTCGTAGCCGGTCAGCTCGCAGACCTGCTGGTAGAACCGGCCAAGCTGGTCGTTGCGAAACGCCCGGCTGGTCAGCGGCAGTCGGCTCGCCTGGTCGATCAGCGCCTGGCGGATGCGCGGGTGGGCGTGGCCCTGGTTGACGGCGCTGTAGGCGCTCAGGCAGTCCATGTAGCGATTGCCATCGACATCCCACACCCAGATGCCTTCGCCCCGAGTCAGGACCACGTCCAGCGGGAGATAGTTGTGCGCGCCGTACCGGTCCTCCAAAGCAATAAGTTCTTCCGTTACCGTTCTAAACGTCTCCATGTCGAACGTTCCTCGAAAATGGTGGGCTGCTCGTTCGACAATCGGGAACAGCCGTACCGATATACTGATTATACGCGATAGAGCCGGTCCCTCCGCAAACCATGTAGAGCCAGCCGTAACCATCAGCCAAGAAAGTCGAGTATCGTCGCGTTGAAGGCGTCCGCGCGTTCCCAGAAGGACGCGTGTCCTGCGCCGGGCAGGACGTGCAGTTCCGCGCCGGGGATGCGCGCGGCGATGGTTTCGGAGTAGTGGGGCGGCTTGAGGATGTCTTTGTCGCCCACAATCACGCAGGTCGGGTTTTGGATCGCGCCCAACTGGCCGGTCACGTTCAGCGTCAGGAAGCAGCGGCACAACTGCTCGACAGATGGCAGGTCCAGCGCCCTGGCGGCGTCGATACGCGAGAGCAGGAAGTCGTAGTGGTCCGCGAAAAACGCCTCGCTGAAGTTCCAGTACCACGTCACGCGATAGAACAGGTCGTGATCGCCCAGAGCGGCGACGCGCGCCCAGCTCTCGGCGATGGCGCGCAACTGCGGCCCAACGGCGCTGACCGCGTCAGCCACGATCAGCTTGCGGCAGCGTCCCGGGTAGCGCAGCGCAAAGACCAGCGTCAGCTCGCCGCCGTACGAGATGCCGCCGATGTGCGCCCGCTCGATCGCCAGCGCGTCGAGCAGAGCCGCCAGATCGCCCGCGTGTGTCTCCCACGTGTACGCCGGATCGCCGGGCCGCCACTTCTGCGACCGGCCTTGCCCGCGCATGTCGTACAGCAGCACGCGATAGCGCGGCGCCAGCGCCGGAAGCTGGAACGCGGCCCAGGTGGCCGTGCTGGCGATGATCCCGTTGTTGAGCACCAGCACGTCGTCGCCCTCGCCGTGCAGCTCGTAGTACAGCTCGACGCCATTGGCGCTGATGGTCGGCATAGTCTCCTCGCTTTCGAACGCCTCGAATCGTTCCCTCTGCCGCCAGTCTACCACAGACGCCGCCAGAGGATTCCGCCGATCCGTGGTATGATTGGGCCGCACTGGCGGGTACACTCAGACTACGTAGATGGTTATGGCGGGTTCGCTGCGCGTTCAGACATTAGGCATGTTCCGTACCTGGCTCGACGGTGCGCTGCTGCCCAACGTCGCCTGGAAGCGCGAAAAAGCCCAGCGGCTGTTCCAATTCCTGATCACGGTCATGCTCAACAACCGGCATCACGTGCTGCCCAAAGAGCGCATCGTGGCCGAGCTGTGGCCCACGCTCGATCACCCGCGCGCCGACCGGGACTTCAAAGTGGCGCTCAACGCGCTCAACGACGCGCTGGAGCCGGACCGCGCCGCCCGCTCGCTGTCGTCGTTCATCGTGCGCCACGGCCTGGCCTACGGGCTGGACCCGGAAGCGGACATCCGGATCGACGCCGACGAATTCCGCGAGGGGCTCAAGACCGCCGCCCGCCTGGAACGCGACGACCTGGACGCCGCCATCGACGCCTACCGCGATGCCATCGACCGCTACGCCGGCGACTACCTGCCCGACGCGCTGTACGAAGACTGGGCCAGCCTGGAGCGCGAGCGCCTGCAAACGCTCTACCTGTCCGGCGCGATGCGGCTGGCCGCGCTGCTGCTGCACCGCCAGGGCTACCAGGAATCGATCCACCTGTGCCAGTCGGTGCTGGTCATCGACCGCTATTGGGAAGAAGCCTATCGCGTGATGATGATCGCGCACGCCCTGCGCGGCAATCGCCCGCTGGCGATCCGCGCCTACGAGCAGTGCCGCGCCGCGCTCGATGACGGGCTGGACCTGCTGCCGATGGCCGAGACGACCGCCATCTATACGCGCATCGTGCGCGGCGAGCCGGTGACGCCGCCGTGAGCCGCACCGGCTGCAACCCGCGTGTGACCCGGCCCGTGTAGGATCAGGAAAAAGCGAGGACAAGACCGGAGAACAGCATGACGCAAGAGGTAGTGTCATTCGTACTGCGTTTCGTCCGTGAAGAGAGCGGCGGACAGCCCGCGCGCTGGCGGGGCGTGATCAAACACGTGCAGAGCGATCACACCGCCGACTTCGCCCGGTTCGGCGATGCGCTCCAGTTCATGCAAAACCACGTGGACGACGCCATCCGCCAGGCGTTCGCCGGTCCCGACCCGGTCGCGCCGGAGACGCTGTTCGCCGAGACGGCGCGCCTGTGGGGCGAGATGGCGCCGCGCTACACCGACATCATGCTCCAGTCAATGGAAGTCATGCTCGAACAGGGGCGGCGCGTGGGCGAGTCGTTTGCCGAGAGCATGGCGAACTGGAGCCAGACCGCCCAGCAGACGACCCAGGATCAGCAGGGCCAGTTGCTCGACGTGATCGAGCGGCTGGCGGCGCAGGTCGAAACGCTGACGGCCAAAGTCGACGACCTGGAGGCCCGGCTGCGCGATGAGTGATCCGTTCGCCGCGTCGCTGCGGGCCAGCCTGGAAGCCTGGGAGCGGCAGGCCGCTGCCTATTGGGACAGCCTGATCCGCTCGCCCGACGTGCTGCGGCGCATCAGCCGCCAGGCGAACCTGACGCTCGACACCACCCGCCGCGTCACCCAGACGCTGGAGCGCGCGGGCCTGCCCGCCCCGGCCTCGCACGAGGGCGCCGCCCGCGAGCTGTACCTGCTGGAACGCATCGCGCACCAGCTCGACGATCTGGCGGCGCGGATCGCGGACCTGGAGTCGCGGCTGGATGGACCCTGAGCTGCTCGAACGCTGGGCCGGCCTGTGGGACGCCGGGCTGCGCGCCATCTGGCAGCAGTACGCCGCCGCCGGGGAATCGCTGCGCGAGCAGGGCCGCGCGCTGGCCGGGCAGACTCCCGCCAGCGTCGTCTACACCGAAGGCCGGGCGCGCGTGCTGCGCTATCATCCCCTGGTCGAGTCGCCGCGCCCCGTCCCGCTGCTGTGCATCCCCTCGATGATCAACCGCTATTACGTGATGGACCTGACGCCGGAGCGATCGCTGGTCCGGTTTCTGCTGCGGCAGGGCATCGACGTGTACATGCTCGACTGGGGCACCGCCACGCCCCCGGACCGCTACCGCACCCTGGACGAGTCCATCGCCGGGGTGCTGCGCCGCGTGGTGGGGGCCATCCGGCGCGCGTCGGGCCAGCCGGCGGTATCGTTGCTCGGCTACTGCATGGGCGGGATGATGGCCGCGGTGTATACCGTCCTGTTCCCCCAGGACGTCGCGGCGCTGGTCAACCTCGCCGGGCCGGTCAACTATCACGACGACGGCATCTACAGCGTGTGGACGCGCCCGGAATGGTTCGACGCCGATCGGCTGGTCGATACGCTGGGCAACATCCCGGCCAACGTGCTGAACACGACCTTTCACCTCGTCCGCCCCACTGACCAGTTGATCCAGGCGCTCAACTACTGGGAGCGCCGCGACGATCCCGCTTTTCTGCGCGCCTTCGCGGCGCTGCACCTGTGGCTCAACGACCCGACGCCGTTCCCCGGCGAGATCTTCCGCAAGTACGTCAAGGACCTCTACCAGCAGAACCAGCTGATCCTCGGCCAGTTCACCATTCACGAGCAGCGCATCGACCTGGGGACCATCGCCGCGCCGTCGCTGACCATCGCCGCCCGGCGCGACCACATCGCGCCCTGGGAGTCGGTGGCCGTGCTCCACGAGATGATCGCCAGCCAGGACAAAGCGCTGATCGTGCTGGAGAGCGGGCATATCGGCATGGTGGTCGGCTCCGACGCGCACGCCAAGCTGTGGCCGCGGCTGGCGGGGTGGCTGGCGGCCCGGTCCGGCGGGGAATCGTCCGCCCCGCCAACTTGATCCAGATCAAGGGAATCTTGGCAATTCTGCGTCTAAAATCTACAATTATCTATGTAAAGTGCGATTCACGGGGGAGCTATGAGCGCAACCGCCGCCTCTCAGCGCGTGCGTCTGAAGTCTATCGCCCTGCCGCCCGAACACGGCGCGTGGGGCTTTCTGCTGGAGCCGCTGGTCGCCGGGCTGCTAATCGCGCCGTCGTGGGCCGGGCTGAGCCTGGCGCTGGGCGTGGTCGGGGCGTTCCTGGCGCGCCACCCGCTGAAGATCGCCCTCACCGACCGCGTCAAAGGCAAGCGCTACGCCCGCACCGCCGCTGCCGAGCGCGTGGCCGCGGTCTACTGCGCGTTGGGCGCGACCGGGTTCGCCGGGGCGGTGGCGCTGGCCGGGTTCGGGGTGCTGGTCCCGCTGGTGCTGGCCGCACCGCTGGCGCTCGTCCTGTTCGCGGGGGCGCTCTCCAACCGCGCGCGCGACCTGCTGCCGGAGCTGGCGGGGGCGGTTGCCCTGGCCGTCAGCGCGGCGAGCATCGCCCTGGCCGGCGGCGAATCGCTGGCGGTGGCGCTGGCGCTGTGGGCCATCCTGGCGGCGCGCGACGTGCCCTCGATCCTCTACGTGCGCGCCCGGCTGCGGCTGGAGCGCGGCAAGCCGCACGCGCCCGCCGTGGTGTGGGCGTCCAACGGGCTGGCCGTGGCGGCGATCCTGGCGCTGGTGCTGGCCGGTGCGGCGCCGGTGCTGGCGCTGGCGGCGATGGTCGTGCTGGCGATCCGCGCGGCGCACGGCCTGTCGCCGTACCGCGCCGGGAGCCGCGCCCAGACGATCGGTTTCCTGGAAATGGGCTATGGCCTGCTGACCGTGATTCTGGCGGCGGCGGGCTTCGTCTTCGGAATGTGATCGAGTTTTCCCCGAATCGGGAACCTTTTCCATCCTCCCAACGTCTATAGAGCGAATGGCAGTCATCCAGCAGGCGGCGGGCGCGGCTCGTGCAGGCCGGCCCCGGCCCTGCTAGGATCTGTTCACCATCGTTAGCGTGCCGATGCAGGCACAGGAGAGGATGAGACATGAGGATGAAGAAGGTTCTGATGTTCGCGATTGCCCTGGCACTGCTGGCGACTCCGGTCGTGTGGAGCGCCGCGCTCGACGGCCAGCCCGCCGAAGCGGCGCCGCCGGGCCAGGACGATCTCCCCGCCAACACGATCACCGTCACCGGCAAGGGCACGGCCTACGGCGCGCCGGATATGGTGCGCGTGGGCCTGGGCGTGGAAGCGTCCAACCAGGACATTCTCGCCGCGATGGAAGACACCAACGCGCGCATGAACGCCGTGATCCAGGCGCTGGAATCCAACGGCGTGGCCGCCGAGGACATCCGCACCGAGAACTACTCGATCTACCAGGACTATTCGTATGGTCCCGGCCCGATGGAGACGGGCGATCAGCCTGCCCCGACCTACCGCGTGTCGATCGGCGTGAACGTCACCGTGCGCAACCCCGACCGGGTGGGCGAGCTGCTGGCCGCGGCGGTGTCGGCGGGCGCGAACATGGTCAACTACCTGCAGTTCGACATCAACGACCGCGCCGCGCTGGAATCGGAAGCCCGGTCGCTGGCCGTGGATGATGCGCACGACCGCGCCGAACAGCTCGCCGAGCAGTTGGGGCTGTCCGTGGGCGACCCGGTGCGCGTCGTCGAGGGCGGCGGCGAGTACAGCCCGTTTGGCTATGGCGGCGGCGGTGGCATGGATATGGCCGCTTCGGCCCCGCCCATCAGCCAGGGCACGCTCAGCGTCAATATGTCCGTGACGATCACCTACGAACTGCTGCCCGCTGGCTAGGGCCCGCTGGCCTGACGAATCCGAACTGACGAAAAAGCCCCTCACCGATCCGCCGGCGAGGGGCTTCGTTTTCACCCGTAGCGCTGCATGAAGCGGTGAAGCCGCTCGAGCGCCTCCTCGATTTTCTCGTAGGCCGTCGCGTAGCTGGCCCGCACGAACCCCGCGCCCGAGTCGCCAAAGGCCGAGCCGGGAACCATCGCGACGCGTTCTTCCTCCAACAGCCGCTCGGAGAAAACCGTGTCGTCCATGCCCGAGGCGGTGATGTTGGGGAAGGCGTAGAATGCCCCCAACGGCTCGAAGCAGCTCAGGCCCAGCTCGTTGAAGCCGTCCACGATCAGGCGGCGCCGGCGGTCGTATTCGGTGCGCATCTGCTGCACGTCGTCCTCGACGTGATCCAGGGTAACCGCGACCGCGAGCTGGGCGATGCTCGGCGCGGACATGATCGTGTACTGGTGGATTTTGCGCATGGCGGCGATGATCGCTTCCGGCCCGACGGCGTAGCCCAGCCGCCAGCCGGTCATGGCGTGGCTCTTGCTGAAACCGCCCAGCACGACGGTGCGCGGGCGCATGTTGGGCAGGGTGGCGAAGTGCGTGTGCTGGAAATCGCCATACACCAGCCGGTCGTAGATCTCGTCCGAGATGACCAGCAGGTCGTGTTTTTCGGCCACCGCGCCCAGCTCGGCCAGCCGTTCGCGCGTCATGACAGCGCCGGTGGGGTTGTTCGGATAGCCGATCAACAGGGCCTTGGTCCGGGGCGTGATCGCGGCCTCGACCTCGGCAGCGGTGACCTGAAAATCGTTCTCGACGTAGGTGGCGATCGGCACCGTGACGCCGCCCGCGAACACGACTTCGGGCGCGTACGACACGAAGCTCGGCTGCGGGATGATGACCTCGTCGCCGGGATCGATGACGGCGGCCAGCACCAGGTACAGCGCCTCGCTGACGCCGACCGTGATCAGAATTTCGCCCGCCGGGTCGTATTCGATGCCGTACAGCCGGTTGAGGTAGGTCGAAATCGCCTGGCGCAGTTCGAGCGTGCCGCTGTTGCTGGTGTAGTGGGTGTGCCCCTGCTCCAATGAACGGATACCGGCCTGAACAATGGCCTGGGGAGTGACAAAATCCGGCTCACCGATGCCCAACGAGATCACGTTGTCCATGGTGGCGCTGATGTCGAAGAATTTCCGGATGCCGGACGGAGGGACGTTCAGTACGCGCTGCGAAACAAACTCACGCATAGGCTTCTCCTGAAACAAGATAATATAAGAGAGGAGTGAGATGGTGCTTTTACAGTATAGCAGGGTTTTGCCGCGTGGGCGCTGCCCGTTGGACTGGATTGGATTCCCGTGGGTACAATAGGTTAAGTTGTTCTCTGGAAGGAGAAGAATATGGCGGCTGGGATCAGCATTCCACATGAACAGATCGCTGCGTTCTGCCAGCGTTGGAATATCACCCATCTCGCGTTGTTCGGCTCGGTCCTTCGCCGCGACTTTGGCCGGCGCGTGGATTTGATCAACCGGCGTACTATTGAGCGGAGCAGTAACTATATTCGACGCCGCGAGATTCTAGGATCGGCGAGGACGATCTATAATTGATCGCCAAAATTGAGCCCCTTGTCCCGCCCGATACGGAGGGCAGCTAACTCCCCCCTTCCTCGCACCCCGCCACCGGCAGGACCGTCTCGCCGTAATTGACGAACGACCCATCCGCCGCCTGCTCGTACAGCCCAAAACGGACCTGCGTCTTGTCCGGCAGGCGCGGCAGTGTGAAGTCGTCGCGCACCGCTTCGCCGGGCGACAGCCGCGCGAATGGGACCAGCCCATAGACCGGGTGGCGGCTGTCGGCGTTGGGCGGGTCGGGCGCGGGCGCGTCGCCGGTCAGGTGGACGAAAATGCTCGGGTCGCCGTCAGGCTGCCGGTCCGCCCCCCAGATCACGTGCAGGAAGATCGACTCGTCGCTGCACGTCAGCCACGCCGCCTGCCGCGTGATGCCGTACGCCAGCGCCTCGCCGGGGGGATCGGTTGTCTCGGCCAGCGACGGCGCGCTCTGAATCTGCACGATGCCCGGCGCCGCCGAGGTGAGGTGCAGCGGCCCCAGGCGATCGCGCCACCACTCGGAGGGCGGGCCGTAGGGCGTGGGCCACGGCGGGCGGTAGGTGTAGAACGTCTCCGGCAGCGTGTAGAGCCGGTAGTCACGCGCCAGCAGGTCCGGATAATCGCCCTTGTGATCGACCATCAGAATATCCGCGTGCTCGCCGGTCACCAGCCGCGCATAGGACGCCGCCGCGTAGCGCGGCCCCCAGGGCAGCATCAGCGCCGGTTTGCCCTCGCGCGGGACGAACCGCAGCCGCTCGATGGTGTGCAGGCCGGTCGGCTCGGTGACCAGCTCGCGGATGTAGGCGGTGTGCGCCGCCGCGAGCGCGATCGCCCAGGCGAGCAGCCCGGCGGCCAGGGCCGGGGCCAGCGCGGGACGCCGCGCCAGCAGCCCATCGACGGCCAGCGCCGTGCCCAGGACCAGGGCCGCGACGACCGGCATCAGGATCGCTTCGGGCAGCACGGCGGTATGGTACAGCATCGCGAACAGCAGCGGCCCGGCGGCGCTGAGGCCAATCGCGCGGGCGGCGCGGCGCTGCGGCCCGCCGATCATGGCCGCGCCCGACCCGGCAACGCCGATCACCAGCCCCGGCAGCGTCAGCTCCGCGATCAGGATCCGGACCACGCTCTCGACGTTGTCCGCCAGCCCGGCTACGCTCCCCGGCAGCGTGACGAGCCGGTCCGCCTCGCGCCCGGTGAACTCGATCCACAGGCCGTTCAGGTTGCCGGGATCGCCGTACACCCACGCGCCATCCTGCCACGCCCGCAGCGGCAGGTAGAGATACGGGACGAAGCCCACCAGCGCCAGCCCCAGCGCCGGGAACAGGATCGACCGCCAGCGGTCGCGCGCCGCCCACAGGTGCGGCCCGATCGCCAGCAGCAGCCCCGGCGCGATGAATGCCACCGCCCGGTGGTGCGCCACGCCGATCCCGCCCAGCAGGGCCAGCCACCACACCCGGCGGCGGACCTCCCAGGCGCCGGTCCACGGCGCGGGCCACAGCGCGATCGCCAGCATCACCACGCTGATCGCCAGGCTCATGCTGTACACTTCGGCCACCACGTTGTGAATCCAGATCGACCGCGCCAGCCCGGCCACCACGGCGGCCAGCGCGGCCAGCGCCGGGCGCCCGGTCAGCGCCCAGATCAGCGCGGCCATTCCCGCCAGCGCAACCACTCCCCACGCCAGCGCGTATAAACTGGCGGCGGCGGCTGGCTCGATCCCCACCGCGCGCAGTGGCAGCGTGAACACGTTGCCCAGAATGGCGAACAGGGGATAGCCGGTGTGGTGGATGGTCCCCCAGACGTTCAGCGCCACCTGAATTTCGCTCACATCCTTGATATATTCGTTCTTCAGGACGCTGGCCGCGCCGTCCTCGACGAAACTCCCGGCGATGTGGGTTTGCAGGGTCCGGGCGGTGCTCGCCGCCAGGAGCGCCAGGGCCGCCAGCGCCAGCAGTCCCGGCAGCCGGCGCCAGGGCGAGCGGCGGGCCGGTGGGTGGGGGGGAATCGATTGCGCGTGTGGCATTCACATCTCTCCAGGAGCGGCGAATTATACCGCAGGCGTTGGACCCTGGCAGAGATTCCTATATACTTGTACGGTTGGGTCGATCGTAAGGAGGGTTCACCGTTTCATGTCGGATGACGTTGTACAGGCACTGGCCGGGATTCCCCTGTTTGCCGGGGTGGATCTCGACGAACTCGCGGCGCTGAGCGCTGACATGCACCAGGTCACGCTGCGCGAGAACGAGATGTTGTTCGAGCAGGGCCAGCCCGGCGACACGATGTACGTGATCGCCGAGGGAGAGCTGAAGGTGTTCACGCTGGGCGTGGGCGGGCGCGAGGTCGTGCTCGATATCCTGGGCGTGCATGACGTGCTGGGTGAGCTATCGCTGCTGGATGGCAAAGCCCGCTCGGCCTACGCGCGCGCCCTGACGGACTGCGTGTTGATGGCCCTGGACCGGACGCCGTTTCTCGATCACCTGCGCCAGCACCCGGAAACGGCGATCCGGTTGATGGCGAATCTGGGCACGCGCCTGCGCCAGACCATGCTCCAGACCGAGACGCTGGCCGTCAGCGACAGCCAGGCCCGGCTGGCCCAGGCGATCCTGTTCCTGGCCGAGCGCGATGGCGAGGTGTCGCCGGGGTTGGCGACGTCCATCCTGAACAAGAAAGACCTCGCGGCCACGATTGGCACCAGCGAGGAATGGGTGAACCGCACCCTCTCGGACTGGTCGCGGGATGGCATCATCGGCATCACCGGTGGGCGGCGGCTTTTGCTGCACGACGTGGACGCCGTGCGCGCCCTCAGCGTCCGGGGGCGGCGCTAGGGCGCGGAAAAAAAACGCACGACCTTTGCCGAAACCGGAATCAAAGGTCGTGCCAGGCAAAAAACGAGTGAATTTTGACGGCGTACTCAGAGAAACAAAAACTAATTGGCTGCCAGGCGCAGTTCTTAGCGCGGTTCGACCACCATACGAACCGCTGTGCGTTCTTGGTCTTCGATCATGACTTCAGTGAAAAACGGAATCACAATCACGTCAATCTGATCTTCGCTCAAGTAGCCGCGAGCGATAGCGACAGCCTTGATTGCCTGGTTGACTGCCCCAGCCCCGATGGCCTGCACTTCTGCTCGGTTGTGCTCGCGCACAACCCCGGCAATCGCCCCAGCAACAGCCGTAGATCGAGATCGAGCCGAAACTTTGATGATGTCTACCGTTTCAAAGTGTTCGGAATCCAGATCGTCAGGAGCCAGTTGAGGTGGATGAGATGGTTGCATCAGATAGCCCCCTGAACTAAAAAAGTGATACGCGAATTGTTGTGGTCCCAAACCGCTTAGCACCCTTATTGTATCTTATTTCACTCAGCAAGCCAATCCCCCCGCGTGGGGGGCTGCCGTGTAGGGGCGCTGGCAGGGACCGCCTCGCGCATGTTGGCTCCCATCCGGCGCCGGATTCGCGTTGTCGTCGGGACGCCCCGGCGTGTTATACTTGGGCGCAGCAGATGGCTTCCTGCGCATGTCGAGGCGACTATGTCTTTCCAGAATCTACAAACCAGCCGCGTCGTCCAGGCGGTGTTTATCACGTTCGTGCTGGGGATCGTCTTCAGTTTCTCGGCCCAGTTCGTGTACGCGTTGGTTCGCGTGGCGGGCGTCGTGTCCGACCTGGACTCCGGCGCCACCATCGAGGAACAGCAGGATCAACTCCAGGACGAAATGGATCGCATCCTTCAGGAATCGACCGATCCCTCGTCGGCGCTCAACACCCTGTCGATGGTGGCCTGGGCGCTGACGGCAGGCGCGACGTACTTCATGGCCCGCCGCACCGCCCGCAAACATGCCGCGTCCCCCCAACAGGCGGTAGGCTATGGCGCCGCCATCGGCCTCGGCGTGTTCTTCCTGTACGGGCTGTGCATTTGCAGCGCGTCGGTCACGTTCCCGGTGCAGCTCCTGTTCCTGGGCCTGATCGTCGCGGGCGGCATCTTCGGCGGCCAGTCGGCCAGCACGAGCCTGGGGCAGACGCCCGCCAGGCGCGACGTGACGCCCGGCCCGTCCGGCTTCCCGGCAGGTCCCGAACAGGTCTCACCTCCTCCCACGCCCGGCGGCAGCCCGGAGACGTACTACAACATGGGCGTGATGGCCGCGCTGGGCGGTCGCCGCGAGGAAGCGCGCCAGCACTTCACGCGCGTGCTCCAGATGCAGCCGCGCCACGTGCCCGCCTGGCTCCAACTGGCGAACCTGGCCGACACGCCCGAACAGGCGTGGGGCTACATCCAGCAGGCGCGGGCGATCAGCCCGCACGATCCGGCGGTCGTCGAGGCGGTGAGCGTCATCGAGCCGAAGCTCGCCGCCCGCGCGGACCAGGAACCGCCGCGCGCCCAGCCGCCCTACCGCGGCGCGCCGGACGATGACGCGGACATCCCGCGCGGGACGCTGCCGGCCAGTCCCGATCAGCCGCCGGACGAGAGCACACAGGACCCAGAGGACGCTCCCCCACCCCCGCCGACTCTGTGAGTCCGGGCAACTTCGAGTGTAGCAACGGCGTTTTCCCGCCGGATGATTCGGATCCGCCAGAAAGGACCGCAAAGAATGCCCCTTTATGACATGCCGCTAGAGGAGTTACAGGTTTACCTGCCGGAGCGCGACGAGCCGGACGATTTCGACGCCTTCTGGGGGGATACGCTGGCCCAGACGCGCCAGCACCCCCTGGGCGCGCGGTTCGAGCCGGTCGATTTTGGCCTGCGCACGGTCGACACGCTCGACGTCACCTTCGCCGGATACGGCGGGCAGCCGGTCAAGGGCTGGCTGTTGCTGCCGCGCCAGCGCCAGGGGCCGCTGCCCTGCGTGGTGCAGTTCATCGGCTACGGCGGCGGGCGCGGGTTCCCGCTCAACTGGCTGACGTGGAGCGCCGCCGGGTTCGCCAACCTGGTCATGGACACGCGCGGGCAGGGCAGCGTCTGGTTGAAGGGCGACACGCCCGACATCCCCGCCGACGGCGCGAACCCGTCCGTGCCCGGCTTCATGACCCAGGGCGTGCTGGACCCCAAGACCTACTATTACCGGCGCGTGTTCTCCGACGCGGTGCGGGCCGTCGAGGCGGCGCGCCAGCATGACGCCGTGGACGCGGACCGGGTGGCCGCCGCCGGTGGCAGCCAGGGCGGCGGGATCAGCCTCGCCGTCGCCGGGCTGGTGCCCGATCTCCCGGTCGTCATGCCGGATGTGCCGTTCCTGTGCCACTATCGCCGCGCGATGGAGATCACCGACAAGCAGCCGTACTACGAGCTGGTCACGTTCTGCAAGCGCCACCGCGACCGGGTCCCCGCCGTCTTTCGTACGCTGTCCTACTTCGATGGCCTGAACTTCGCCGCGCGGGCCAAAGCGCGGGCGCTGTTCTCCGTCGCGCTCATGGACGAAACGTGCCCGCCATCGACCGTCTACGCCGCGTACAACCACTACGCCGGGCCGAAGGACATCCGCGTCTGGCCGTACAACGATCACGAGGGCGGCGAGGTCTACCAGCAGATGGAGCAGATCGACTTCCTGGCCGGGTTGTGGCTCGCGTGAGGGGGCGAACTGTGGTGACCGCGCTCCGCCGCCTGGCCGCGCTCGTGGCCGGAGCCGCCGCGGCGCTGTGGCTGGTCGGCGAGCGCGGGCGCTTGATGCTGCCCTCGACGCGCGCCCTGCTGCGCGAAATGGGGCAGCGCCGCCTGCCCCGCAGCCACTTCTGGCACGCGTACGTCTACGGGCGCTGGACGAAACAGTACCTGGGCTGGGCGATCAAAGTCGCCTTTCCGCGCATTCATCCCGTCACGGGCCAGCGGCTCTGGGCGGACCAGTATCACGGCAAAATCGTGCCGACCGAGCTGGCGAAGGCGCTCGTCACGGTCGGCCAGCCGGTCCCGCGCCAGGACCTGGAGCACATCATCCCCTACGCCACCGCGCGCGAGATCGTGCTCAGTGGCCCGCCGGACGTGGCCGCCTACGAGTGCGCCTGTCGCGCGGCGCGGCCCAACCCCTGCCAGCCGACGCAGGTCTGCATGATCGTCGGGCAGCCGTTCGTCGATTTCGTGCTGGAGCACAATCCCGGCACCAGCCGCCGCCTCACCCAGGATGAGGCCATCGCGCTGCTGGAGGCCGAGCGGGCGCGGGGGCACATCCACGCGGCGTACTTCCGCGACGTGATGCTCAACCGCTTCTACGCGATCTGCAACTGCTGCGCGTGCTGCTGTGGCGGGCTGGAGGCCATGCGGCGCGGCGTGCCGATGGTCGCCGCGTCGGGCTACGTCGCGCAGGTGGCCGGGGATCGCTGCCTGGGCTGCGGCACCTGCGCGGACGCCTGCCCGTTCGACGCGATCGCCGTCGACGAGGTGGCGGTGGTGGATTGGGAGGGCTGCATGGGCTGCGGCGTGTGCGAGGCGCAGTGCCCGGAGGACGCGATCGCGCTCATGGCGGACGCGCGCAAGGGCGCCCCGCTCGATGTCCGCGCGCTAGCCTGAGCCGCACGCCGCCAGGGGATCGACCGGGATGTCCGGCGGCGCGTCCACGTAGCCGCGCGCGGCCAGCTCGTTCGCCAGCGCCGTGCCGAACAGGCAGGTCCCGGTCGGGTTGAAGTGCCGGTCGAGCACGTAATAGGCGTGCTGTCCGGTCTGCTCGTGGAAGTCGATGAACAGATCGGTCGGGTTGATCACGGCGATATCCAGCCGGTCGAGCAGCGCCAGCATGCGCTGCTGCGGGTACCACAGGTCCCACTCGCGGCCCGCCTCTTCGAGCGCGGGCTCGTAGCGCCAGTCGTCGTACTGCACGATCATGTGCGGCGGGACGATCGCCACGACGAACTCGGCGCCATCCTCGGTCACCGCATCCCGGAAGGCGACCAGCAGCGCCTCGGTGAGCCGCCATGCCGCCTGCCACGCGTCGTCCGGCTCGGTGAAGAACACTTCCAGCGGCGTGGACAGCACGTCGGCGGCGGGCAGGCGCGGCCCGCGCGCGCCGTCCTCCGAGTCGCCATCGTCATCGCCGCCCGTCAGCGCATCGCGGACCCGCCGGGGCGCGTCGCGCAGCACGCGGTACGTGATCGAATGGGCGTTCAGCCAGCCGATGACGTTTTCGGGAAAGGGCTGGACGAGGTACGGGCGCGTCTTGTCCACGTAATCCCAGGGATGTTCGACCAGCGCGCCGGATTCGTCCAGCGTGAAAAAGGGGCGTGTCTGGGCGAGCAGCTCCGGCGGCTCCCACTGGGCGATAGCGTTGTCGCCGATGTCGTTCTCGACGAACATCACCAGCAGCACGATATCCGCGTCCAGCGTGCTGCCGTACGCCTCGTAGAGCAGGTATTCGCGGTCGGTGCCGAAGCCGGGCGAGCCGAGGTTGACCACGTCGACGCGCCGGTCGCCCGCGCTCAGCCGGTCGGCCAGCCACGCCGTCCACCCCTCGTCGAGCGGTACTTCCCACCCCGCCGTATACGAATCGCCTATAGCGACGATTCGCGTGGCGCCGTCGGGCGGCTCCGGTTCGATGTCGGGGCCACGCAGGCCGAGCGCGTTCAGCCGAACATCGACCTTGAATTCGGTGTTGCCCCGCACGAATCCCCTGGTCGTGAACCGGTCGTAGGGGGGCAGCATGACGCCGACCCGGCGGCTGATCGCCTGGTAGTCGGCGTTGCCGGGGCGCGGGATCAGGTGAAACGTGCGCGCCAGCGCGTCGACCAGCAGGACGCTGATCAACAGCCCGAAAGCGATCATCACCAGCTTGTGGCGCCAGCGCAGCCGGACGGGGGCGCGGGACTCCGGGTTGGGTGAATGTGTCAAGGCCATACCTGCGCGATCAGAATGTTGCCCAGTATAACGTGCTCGTCACGCTTGCCAACAGGATGGCGCTGGGCGGGGGAAGGTTCCCAACGCAGCGTGGCCCGCCGAGAAATCGGCGGGCGGGCTGCTGTCATGATGTGTCATGGCGCGCGGCTTCAGTCCGGCGCGCAAGCCGGATCAGCCAATCTCGACGAGCTGGATCTCGAACGTCAGATCCTGACCGGCCAGCGGGTGGTTGGCATCGAGCTTGACCGCCGCCTCACCCACCTCGGCCACGGTGACCAGCGCCACGTCGCCGTTCGTCTGCCGGACCTGAAGCTGCTGGCCGACCTCGGGCGTGATGTCGGGCGGGAACTGGTCGCGCTCCACGGCGAGGATCAGGTCGTCCCGGCGCGGGCCGTACGCCTGGTCCGCCGCGATGGTGACCGTCTTGCTCTCACCGGCGGTCATGCCGATCACGGCATTCTCGAAGCCGGGGATCACCTGGCCTTCGCCCAGCGTGAACTGCAGCGGTTCGCGCTCGACCGAAGAATCGAAAACGGTCCCATCGTTGAGCCTGCCGGTGTAGTGGACCTTGACGGTGTCATTGGTTTGTGCTTGAGCCATGATTTTTCCTTTTCGTACTCCGCTCGTGCAATTGCCCCTCCTCGTCCCGGTCGCCCGGCAGAATCGAAACTGATACGCGGAGACGCATCTACCATACACTGCCATCTGACTGAACGGGAAAACATCGAGAGGGGGCTTGAATAGAGTCTCGCAGGAACGGCGCCGTTTGCCCAATCCGGCGCGCTGGTCTATCCCCGCCAATCGACTTATAATGACCGCTGGATTGTCGCGTCGCTGTAGAACGCCATGAACGAAGCTATGAGTGAAGCCGCCACCCAACCGACTCCCTCCCCCGGCCCTCGCAAGCCGACCAGCCTGCGAGCGCGTTGGCGGTTCTCGTTCTTCCTCGGGTTGAACCTGTTGGTCCTCTTCGTGGCGGGGATCGCAAGCGTGATCATCGCCCTGGAACGGCGTCACGCGCTGCTCCAGCTTCACGAGGCGGCGGTCGAGCAGGTGGCGCTCGACGCCCAGCGCGCGATCGACGATGTGGAGCGCCTGCTGGCGTATGCCGGGGACACGCTCGCGCCGGAGAGCGCAGCGGACCAGGACCTCGCCCGGCTGGAGGCGGCGCATCCGGCGCTGTGCTCGGTGCGGATCGTGGATGTGGACAGCACCGCCGCGCTCGATAGGGTCCGCGCAGCGCCCTGTACGGGGGCGGCGGGCGCGGGGCTGGCTTCCGGCATGCTGAGGGTGCAGGTCCCCATCCGCGGCGAGGGGATGATCGTCGCGGACCTGGACCCGGCCCAACTGTGGGGCGGCGTCGTGGGCGGGGCGCTGGGCGATCACGGGTACGCGGCCCTACTGGACGAATCGGGGGCAGTGCTCGCCGCGCCGCCGGACCTGTCGCCCGCGTCGGAGCGCGATCCGGCTGAGTTCGACTCGGTGCGGCACGCGCTGGACGGCGATCCGGCGCTGCAGGTCTATCGCGGCCTGGAAGGGGAATGGGTTATCGGGCGTGCCCAGCGCCTGCCGGAGACGGGACTGCTCGTCCTGACCGAGACGCCGCTGACTGCCGTGTATCCGACCCTGGCGCGCGGGGCGGCGCTGTGGGGGCTGGCCTTCCTGCTGACCGCCCTGGCGGGCGAGACGCTGATTCACCGCATCATGCGGACCGTGATGGCGCCCTTCGGCATCCTGCACCAGGGTGCGCGCGCCGTCAGCCAGGGCGACTACCACTACCGCATCCGGCTGCCAGCCGGCGCCGAGCGCGAAATCGTGGAACTGGGCGCGGCCTTCAACGCCATGATCGCGCAGTTGCAGGCGAGCCGGCGCCAGATCGACGCGTACACCCACGAGATGGAGGACATCGTCGAGCTGCGCGCCCGCGAGCTGTCGCGCAAGGCGATGCAGCTCGAAGTCGCCGCCGACGTGTCGAGCAAAATCGCCACCATCCTCGATCTGGCGGGCCTGATCGACGAGGTGACCGGCCTGATCAAAGATCGCTTCGAGGTGTACCACGTCGAGATCCTGCTGTTGGACGGCGAGGGCAAAACGCTCCAGCCGGTCCGACAGCGCGAGCCGGACGTGACCGCGCCGATCAGCCTGCGCGACGCCGATCACAGCGTGCTGGCGTGGGTGGCGCGCTACGGCGAAACAGTCTACGTGCCGGACGTGTCCGAGGACGGGCGCTACCGGGGCCACCCCACGCTGCCCGCCAGCCGGTGCGAGCTGGCGATCCCGCTCGTGTTCGCCGGGCAGACGATCGGCGTGCTGAACCTGGAAGACGACCACCAGGACGCGTTTCCCCGCGACGAGATCGCCGTGCTGGAGAGCCTCGCCAACGAGATCGCCGTCTCGATCCACAACGCGCGCCTGTTCGACGCGCTGGAAACGGCCAACCGCGAGCTGGCCCAGGCGACCATGGAGGCCAACCAGGCGCACATGCTCAAGTCGCGGTTTCTACTCAATGCCTCGCACAAGCTGCGCACGCCGCTCAACGCGATCATCGGCTATTCGGAGACGATTCTGAGCGGCGTCTACGGGACGATCCCCGACAAGGCGCTCGACCGCCAGCGGCGCATCCTCGAAAACGGGCGGATGCTCCAGGCGCTGATCGAAGACATGCTCGACCTGTCCTCGATCGAAACCGGCTACATGGAGCTTAATCTCGCCTGGGTGACGCTGCCGCCGCTGCTCGAAGAGGTGATGAACGCCGCCCATGCCCTGCACCAGACCGCCTACGGCGATCACGACCTGGCGCTGAAGATGACCATCGAGGGCGACCTGCCGCCGGTGTGGGCCGACGTCGACCGGCTGCGCTACGTCCTGATCACGCTGATGGACAACGCCGTCAAGTTCACGATGGCGGGCGAAGTGGCGATGACCGCCTGGGCCGAGGGCGACATGGTGTTCGTGGAAGTGCGCGATACGGGGCCGGGCATCCGCGAGGACGAGTTGGTCTACCTGTTCGAACCGTTCCAGCACCAGCGCGGCAGCACGGCTTCCGCCGGCAAGGGGACCGGGCTGGGGCTGCCCGTGTCGCGCCTGCTGGCCCTGCGCCACGGCGGCGACCTGACCGCGCGCAGCACGCTGCACAAAGGCAGCGCCTTCACGCTGCGGCTGCCGTCCCGGCCCGACGGCGCGCCCCCACCCCCCGAGCGTTAGCGCCGCGCCCGGCGCCAGCCCACCCCCACCGCGATCAGCCACGCCAGCCACCCGGCGGCGGTCACGACCACGCCCACGACCAGCGACCGCGGGCGATAGGCGAACCGGACGGTATGCTCGCCGGGCGGCACGCACACCCCGCGGAAGACCGTGTCGGCGCGGACGATCGCGGCGTCGTCGCCATCCACCGTCGCCCGCCAGCCGGGATAGAACTGGTCGCTGAGCACCAGCAGCCCGCCCCCGCCGCTGACCTCGACCGTCACGTTGTTGGGCCGGTATTCGGTGATGGTTGCCTCGCCGCCCTCGCCCGCCGGGCAGTCGACGGCCTCATCCACGAAGACCGTCGCGCGCAGGTTGGTTTCCGGCGCGGCGATCTGCTCGCGCACCGCCCCGTCATCCGGCTCGACGATCACCTCGCTGGCGACCCACGCGCGCGGGAAGGGATCGACTCGCTCGTAGTAGGTGCTGTCGTAGGCGATGCCGATCAGCTCGAAGGCAGGGTCGTCGTAGGGCTCGCCGGAGAGGACGTACTTCACGCCGAGCAGCGTGTTGACCCGCGCGGTCGGGTCGTTCGCGTCGGTCGTGTCCTGCAGCCGGTCGAACGTCTCGATCGGCAGCGGGTCGTAGCCCAGGACGTGCAGGTGCCCGGTGACGCTGGCCCCGTTGATCGGGCCGGGCCACGGCTCGCGCATCAGCACGCGGGCATCCGGCCCGGTGGGGATGTTGGCCCGCGCCCCGGCCCAGACCGGCGCTTCGGTCACCTCGTCCACGGTGATGATCGGGATGGCGGCGTGCCACGCGTCCAGCACGATTAGGGCCGCCGTCAGGCCCAGCGCCCAGCTGGACGCGCGGGGATCGGGCCGGGTCCACAGCCACAGGACGACCCAGGCGGCGCACGCGATCAGCCCGGCTTTCGCCAGCGCCCCGGCGACCAGCGTCGCCCGCAGCGGCATCGGCTCGACGTGGCTGGCGCTGGCGTACCACCCGGCGAAGACGATCGCCAGCCCGAAGGCCAGCGCCGCCCCGGCGGGCAGCCACACGCGCAGCGCGGGGGCCAGCGCGGCGCGCCGTTCTTCGAGCGAGCGGGTTTGCAGCGCCGTGACCAGCAGCGCCGCCAGCCCGGCCAGCCCGATCACGACCAGCAGCAGCGCCCGCGCCGGGACGCGGAAAAAGCCGAAGCCGGGCACCCACCGCACCAGCAGCGGCAGCAGCGCGCCCTCCAGGCCGAGGCTCATCGCCAGCCCGAACGCGATCAGCGCCAGGAAGAACCACGCCTCGCGCCGGGGCCAGCGAAAGGCCAGCGGCACCGCCAGCAGCGGCAGCAGCCCGGCGTAGGCGGTGAACTCCTCGACGAAATCGGCGCCCCAGTAGTAATACGGCTCGACGGTGGGATTGCCGAACAGGTCTGGCACGGCCAGCGCCGACAGCACCTGGGCCGGGGGCAGCGCGTAGCGGCTGGCAAACGACAGGCTGGTCGGCTCGCGGATCGCCAGCCGCGTCAGCTCCGCCGAGGGCAGCACCAGCGCCGCCGCCAGGATCGCGCCGCCGAACACGATCGCGCCCAGCCGCAGCCCGGCGAACGTCCCGCCCCGGACCGGGTCCGCGCTCCCGGCGACGTGGTACGCCCCCACGAAGGCCAGCCCCAGGACGAGGTACACCATCAGCGGCGTGAACCCGGCCAGCAGCGCCAGCCCGAACACGGCCATGCCCGGCAGGACGGCAAACCACGTCTCGCGCGCCAGGGCGTGGCGGTAGGCGGCCAGCCCCCACGGCACCCAGCCGAAGACCATCACGTGATTGAAATGGCCGGAGAAAAACTGCGCCGCCGCCCAGCCGCTGGTGGCGTAGACCACGCCGCCCAACAGGCTCCCCGTCCGGCTGGCCCCGAAGCTCCGCGCCAGCCGGAACATGCCCCACGCGCCCAGCCAGACGTGCAGGGCCATCATCAGGCCGATGCCGCGCTGCTCGCCGATCAGCCACACGGCCCACATGCCCGGATAGAAGAAGCCGGCGTGCGGGTTGCCGATCAGCGGCAGGCCGATGAACTGGTGCGGGATCCACAGCGGCAGCTCGCCGTCCTGCAGCGTCTGGCGGATGTAACCTTGCAGCAGGTAGAACATCTGCGGCAGGTCCTTGCCGTTGAGGAATTGATCGTCGCCGGGCGGGATGATCACCGGCCTGAGCACGATCACGGTCAGAACGGCCAGGATCAGCGGGACCAGCCAGGGGCGTCGTTCGAGAGCGTTTTCCATGCGGCTATGCCTTTCGCGCTCAGCGCGCGCGGACCGTGACCTGCCCCACCACTGCCGCGTCGTTGCCGTCCACGCGCAGCGGCTCCAGGTCGCCATACCAATAGGCGTTGACCATCACGTCGTACGCGCCGGGCGCCAGGTCGCCGGGCAGCGCCAGCGTGTGGCGGTCGAACGCGAATTCGCCCACCGTCCAGGCCGTGGTCGGCGCGTTGCCGGGCGGCCCGTTGTGCTCGGCTACGACGCGCCCCCCGGCGTCCAGCAGGAAGACGCCCACCGAATAATCGAGCGCGGGCGGGGCCAGCGCCGCCCACCACAGATCGACGTGCAGGCGCTCCCCGGCCCGGATCGACTCCGGCAGCAGAACATCGCCCAGGGCCAGCACGTCGCCGTAGACCAGCGGATCGCCGGCCAGATCGGACCGCTCGAACAGCGCGGTGAGGATCGTCGGGTGTTGCGGGTAGGCGACGGCGTACTGCGCGCCGGTGGGCGTGGCCTGGACCAGGGCGAGCCGGTAGCGGTCGTCGCCCGCTTCCAGCCAGGGGATGACCTGCGAGGGCTGGAGCCACTGCACCACCCATACGCGGCGGTGAGCGCGCACGGCGTCTTCCACCTGGGGCACGACCGGCACCGCCCGCCCCGGATCGCCGGTCCAGGGCAGCGTGCGGATCGTCTGCACATCGTCCGGCAGGGCCAGCGACAGCTCGTACTCGAAGGCGTTATCGTCCCAGCCCGTTTCGAGGATCACCAGGTCGCCGGGCGACGCCTGGGCCGCCAGCGCCCGCGCGGCAGCGTCGTAGTCCATGCGCGGCTGGATCACCGGGTCGCTCGCCAGGGCGAGGATCGCCAGCAGCCCGGCGAACAGGGCGCGCGCGCCGGGCCGGATCAGCCACAGCCCCCAGCCGCAGACCAGCGCCAGCGCCGGGGTCAGGTAGGCGAGCGTGCGCGCCGCCACCAGCCCGATCCACAGGTTGGCGACCAGCATGAAGGCGAACAGCCCGCCGCTCGCCAGCACGAAGTACAGCCCGGCGAGCCGGGACCGCTCCGGGATGGAGGGCGCGCCGCCGCGCGCGAGAGTCCAGCCGGACAGCCCCCACGCGCCCAGCAGGAACAGCCCGCCGGTCAGGGCGAGCTGGCTCCCCAGCACCAGCTCGATCACCGGGCGCAGCGTGTCGAGCGCTGTCTCGTAACTGCCGGGGAAGTCGCTGATCCCCTGGCTGACGCTGTTGTAGCCGCGGTCGTACTGGCGCAGCAGCACGACCAGCCACGGGATGAACAGGATCGCGGACGCGATCCAGGCCGCTGCCAGCCGCAGCTTCGCACGCCAGGGCGCGCGCCACGCCAGCCAGATGATCCCCTGGACCGCCAGGGCCAGCAGGCCCAGGTAGACGGTGTAGAGCATGAAGGTGATGCTGAGGACGTACCCCGCCAGCAGCAGCGGGCGCGGGCGGCGCAGGCAGCGCAGAAAGAAGAAGGACATCAGGCCCACGGCCAGCACCAGCCAGCCGTAATCGCGGATCTCCTGCCCGTAATAGACCGCCATCTCCAGCACGGCGAACACCAGCGCCGCGTAACGCGCCGCGCCATGCCCCAGCCAGTCCGCGCCGGTCCGGTAGACGACCGCCGTCGCCAGCAGGCCCGCCGCAATCGCCCACCAGCGCAGCGCGATCCGCGAGTCCCCGGCCACCTGGCGCCACGTCGCCACCGTGAAGACGTACAGCGGGGGGTGGCGGTCCCACGTTTCGACCCGGTCGAACACCTCGCCCAGGTCCGGATCGCCCGTCGCCCAGGCGACGAAGCCCTCGTCGGTCCAGACAGGGCGCCCCGCCGCCCCGTGAATGCGCGCCGCCGCGGCCAGCAGCAGGATCAACACGACCGGCCAGAGCGGCCAGCGGCGCGCCCGGCGCGGGGCCAGCGCGGCTGGCTCGATCGGCGGGGAGGTAGCGGTCATCGTGTCGTGTCCACTGCGGTATCCTGAAGCCCTGCCGCGCGGGCGAGGGCCAGGGCGCGGGCGAAGTCGCCGCTAGCCGAGCGAGCTGTCCGTCGGCACGCCTTCGTTCCAGTACGTGAACAACTCGCCGACCGACTTCCCTTCGTGATTGCAGCGGATCCCGTCGCCGAGCACGGACGCGACCGACTCGACGCACAGCTTGGGAATCCCCTCGACGGCGTGCGGCGCGTACACGGTATCCGTGCACACGATTTCCTTGACCATGTCCAGGGCGTTGAGCCAGTTGATGGCGTCGCCGGTGAACAGGCCGTGCGTGCAGGCCAGCGAGAACTCCTGCGTGCCCTGCTTGTACATCACCTCGACGATCTCGCGCATGGTGGCGCCGGTGGCGATCTCGTCATCGACCACGATGGCCTTGCGCGTGGCCGGGCCGCCGCTGCCGAGCACCGTCTTGATCTCGACTTCCGAGTCGTCGAGGCGCACCTTGCTGCCCACCGCCAGCGGCAGCCCCAGGCCATAGGCCAGCTTGGTAGCCTGCTTGGCGTACCCCACGTCGGGCGACACGACCACGGTGTCGGTCAGGTCCTGCTTGCGGAAGTGGTCGATCATCACGCGCAGGCTGGTCAGGTGATCGAGCGGCACGTCGAAAAAGCCGTGCGTCTGGGGCGAGTGCAGCGTCATGGCGATGACGCGATCCGCGCCCGAGGCTTCGATCAGTTGGGCGACCAGTTTGGCGGTGATGCAAATGCGCGGAGCGTCTTTCTTGTCCGAGCGCCCGTAGGCGTAATAGGGAATGACGGCGGTGACGCGGGCGGCGTCGCCGTGGCGGGCGATGTCGAGCATCATCAGCAGTTGCATGATGTGCCGGTGGACGGGGTCGGTGAGTGACTGGACGATGTACACGTCTTTGCCGCGCACGCTCTCCCCCAATTGGACTCGTAAGGTTCCGTGACTGAAGCGTTTGATATGTGTCGGGCGGAGAGGGACACCGAGATAATCGCAGATCGCACGTGCAAGCGGCTCATTCGATGTCCCCGCGAAAATAAACAGGTCATCCGCAGTCAAGCTCATCCTCCTTCGCCTGGATTGCAGGTGCTCGATGTACCTGCTCTACTTTACCGCCCCCGCCCAATCCCGCAAGCCCAAATGGGCAAATAGCGTGCTGGCCGCCGGGCGGACTATAATGGGGCCATGGGGGAAGCACGCACATGGGGGAGCTTCCATGACCGTCCGCAACATTCTGTGGCCTCGCGAGCAGCCCGCACTGTGGGATTTCGTCCAGCGTGTGTACGGGCCGGACGATGTCGAGATGGTGGCCGCGTGGTATGGCACGACGCCGGACTTCGATCCGGCGGATTGTTTTGTGATCGACGGTGACGCGCCGGGCGAGATCGCCGCGCACGCGATGATCATCCCGCGCCAGCTCCAGATCGGGACGGCGACGCTGCCCACCGCCGAGGTCGCCTTGTTGGGCGTGCTGGAACCGTACCGGGGCCGAGGGCTGGTCGCCGGGCTGCTGGACGCGGTCCACGCGCGGATGACCGAACGCGGCGACGCCCTGGGCCTGGGGTTCGGCGATCTGGCGCCGTTCGCGGGCTGGCAGTACGACTATGCCGCCGGGCTGTACCTGACCGGCTTCGAATCGGGCATCGACACCGATCTGGCGCTCAACGCGGGCCGCTGGGATGTGGCGCACCCGTACGAGCGCCGCGCTGCCGACCGGCTGGGCGTGTCGAACCGGCACGTCGAGGTTCGCCGCTTCTACGCGAACGATCTGCCCGCCGTGCAGGCGCTGTACGCCGCCGAGAGCGGGCGCGGGCAGTACCTGGTGGCGCGTGACGAAGCGACCTGGAGCTGGCAGCTCGCCTACATGAACCGCACCGGGCGCAACGAGCCCGACGATTTCCTGGTGGCCGAGATCGACAACCGGCTGGTGGCCTATGCCCGGCTGGTCACCCAGGGGCCGGCCAACTGGTTTCGCGAGGACGACGGCGCGCGCTTCAGCGTGATCGAGGCCGGCGGCGACCATCCGGACGCCGTCGAAGCGCTGCTGAAGGCCATCGCGCGGACGGCCCAGGCGTTCGCCGCCGACCGGATCGACCTGTTCGTCCATCCCCAAAGCGCCTTCATGCGCCATGCCCTGGCCCGCGGGGCCACGCTGCGCGCCTTCACCGGGGCGGGCTTTTTGCGGCTGCACGATCTGCCGCTCGCGTTATACTTGTTGGGGCCAGCGCTGGAGGCCCGCCGCCTGAACAGCCGGTTCGTGGCGCGCGCGTACCACCTGGTCGTGACCACCGAGCACGAGCAGGCCGACGTGTTTCTGGGCGAGGGCGATCCGGAAGTCGTCGAGATCGAAGTGCCCTCGACCGCGCTGGTCCGGCTGATCACCGGCTGGTATGGGATCGATCACCTGTCGGTGGGCTATCACGAGCGCCAGGCCGACCTGCTGCGCGTGCTGTTTCCCCAGCGCGATCCGAAAATCGGGCTGGCCGATTTGCTCTAGGAGCGTAATTCATTGGCTGACCGGCAGCAAAACGAACGGCGTTTTCCGCAGTGGGAAGAGTTGCCCGGTGGCGGGCGGCGCTATTTCCGGATCAGGCAGGGCCGGGTTTCGGGGTACGCACGCTATGTTAAAATAGTGGATGCGAATGAAGTCACGGTGAGCATTATACAGGAAATCTACGACGACGATGACCGGCTGGTATCCCGCTATCAGAAGTATCCGAAGGATACCGGTCATCAAGATGTGCTGGTAGAGGATGACACAACATGATCACGCGGGAACTGGTTGTCGAGAAAATTGTGGCCCACCTGAACGGTGCGTTGTCTGAGCGCGAACTGGTCGATTGGGCTGAGGATGCCCTGATCGCGCTGTTCGAAGGCGACACCGATGCTGCCGATGAAGACCTCATTATCGACACCTTGACGTACATCGGAGCAGGCGATACGCCGGGATTCCCGTTATCCTGGTCTGTGCTTTCAGGGTTTTTGGAGCGCTTTGGTGTGAAGGTGCGCGTGGTTACCGAAGCAGCCTGATCCGAACACGTGAGGAAGTTCTGATGTCTCAAATTACGGTGCGCCAGGCAACCCTGGCCGACGCGGGGCAAATCACCGCGATCCACAACGCCAATATCCCCACCTGGACCCGCCGCGACATCAACGGCGAGCCGGTGCCGGTGGACTACGCCGACCTGTCGCTGTTCGAGCGCTGGATGGTGGGCGGCCCCTGGGCCAGCGTGGAGATGTGCGCCGTCCATCTGGCGAACCTGCTGCGCGGCAGCGAGGGAATCCCGTTGGTGGCCGAGATCGATGGCCGGGTGGGCGCCGAGGCGGAGGTGTTCATCGGGCACGAGCCGGAGCCGTTCGGCTACCACATCAACATCTCCCGGCTGGCGGTCCATCCCGATGACGGGGACACCGGGCTGAGCAGTGCGCTGCTGACGTACATCCTGCAAATGGCCGAGGCGATCCGCTGCAAGCGGGTGACCGTCTCGAACGGCGAGGCCGACGCCGCGCTCTACGAGCACCACCGTTTCCAACGGTCGCACGTGGGCCACCGGGTCGTGATCAAGACCGGGGAGGGGCGCGTCTTCTACAAGGCGGGCGACCTGGCGACCTTCGATCCCGCCCAGATCGACGGCTGGCACATGCCGCTGGGCCGCTACCAGAACGCGCGCGAGGAATGGGACCGTATGCCGCCCGGCTTCTGGAACAGCGTCCCGCAGATCGTCGAGCTGGAGGCCGCCCGGCTGCACATCACCGTCACCGGCCAGGAAGCCTACGCCCTGGTCCAGCAGGACCGCGACGACCCGACGCGCGCGCACGTGTACCTGTGGACGCGGCGCCCGGTGAACAACCTGCTCATGCTGGCGCTGCGCGACTGGGCCGCGCGCCACAACTACGAGGCGCTGGTCACCTTCGTGTGGGACTACGCGCTCCCGCTGCTGGAAGTGGACGCTCAGCCGGGCGAATACTCACAGGTGCTGTACGCGCGCGGGCTGTAGAGTGGGTCCCGCTCACGGCGCAGCCCGGCAGTCACGACAATTTTGTTGACAGCCATCTAAAAAATGAGTACGATCTGATTACCAACCAACAGAAACGCACAGGGAACACACAGGGCGCACGACGATGAGAACCTATCGAAACTGTATGTGTCTGGAGCGGGGGCGTTAGGCCACACCACTTCAGACCGCGCACCTGAGTGCCCGTCACAAGCCAACGGCTGAACAGCGTGGCAGCGTCCCCGGACCCGTGGAGCCATCTCCGCGCAACCGGCAGCTCACGCTGTTTTCGTGCCCGTTGGCTTTTTTGTTTTCGGTTTCGCTCTGCAAGGGAGTCAAACAGTTATGACCGAGCGACAAGTAGACCACAGCCAGATACGCACCAACCAGGCGTTCACCATCGGCCTGCTGGCCCTGGCGTTCGTCGTGGATCTCCCGGCTTTGGCCGGTTTCGTCGGGATCGTGCTGCTGATCTCGGCGGTCTTGCCCCCGCTGGGGCTGTTCTCGCGCGTGTACCGCCACGTCCTGCGGCCCGCCGGGCTGGTGAGGCCGGACGTGATCGCGGATAACCCGGAGCCGCACCGGTTCGCGCAGCTCGTCGGCGGCACGTTCGTCACGGTGGGCGCGCTGCTGCTGGCAGCGGGGCTGTCTGGCGGGTGGGCGCCGGTGGGGATCGTCATCGTCCTGGCGAGCCTGAACCTGTTCGCCGGGTGGTGCGCGGGCTGCACGATGTATTACTGGCTCAACCGCCTGGGCGTTCCCGGCTTTGGCCGGTCGCGGATCGAGGTGGGCCGGTGATCGACCGCCTGATCGTGATCGTCATGCTGGCCGGGCTGGCGGTGGCGGCCTACCGCCTGCTGGCGCTGTGGCAGGTCCGGCGCGCGGGCCGCGTCGCCCTCTCCGACCCGGTGCTGGCGGGGCTGCGTCCCGGCATCCCGGCGATTCTGTACTTCACGACGCCCGCCTGCGGTCCGTGCAACGTGCGGCAGCGTCCGGCGCTCCGCGATCTGCTGGCCGAACTGGGCGACGCCGTGCAGGTGATCGAGGTCAACGCGCTGGAACAGGCCGACGCCGCCGACCGCTGGGGCGTGATGAGCGTGCCGACCACGTTCATCCTCGACCGCCAGGGCCGCCCCCGGCAGATCAATCACGGCGTGGCCGGGCCGGACAAGCTCCGGCGCCAGCTTCAGGCGCTGTAGGAAAAAACGCCGCAAGCGCGCCTAGATCGACGTCCCCCCATCGGCGTCCAGCTTCTGGACCGGGCGGCCCTTCGCCACCAGGAAGCGGTCGAAGTCGCGCACGACGTACGAGTTCGGGAAGATCTGCCGCGCCTCGTGGATCACGTCGCGCTCGCGGTAGCGCCGCGAGATATGCGTCAGCAGCAGCGTCCCCACGCCGACCTCGCGCGCGAAGCGGGCCGCGCCGCCTGCCGTCATGTGGCCGAACGCGGCGGCCATCTCGGCGTCTTCGTCCAGGTACGTCGCCTCCATCACCAGCGCGTGCGCGCCCTGCGCCACCTCGGCCAGCCCGTCCACCGCGCCGACGTCGCCGGTGTGCACCAGCCGCGCGCCGGGGATGTCCTCGCCCAGCACCTCGTCCGGCTGGATGACGCGCCCACCGGCCAGCGTGACCGGCTCGCCGCGCACCAGCCGCGCGCGCTCCGGCCCGGCGGGGACGCCCAGCGCCTCGGCCTTTTCGACCAGGAACGGGCGGCGCGACTTCTCCTGAAAGACGAACCCGAAGCAGCCCGGCCCGCGGTGATCGACCGGGAAGGCCGACACGGTGTAATCGCGGTCCTCGAACAGCACGCCGGGCTTGATGTCGAACAGGTGGAGCGGCATCGGCGGCTTGGCCCCGCGCAGCACCACGCCAAAGATCAGGTCCTGCACGCGGTCGAGCGTCCACTTGCCGCCCCAGATTTCGAGCGAGTCGATGCTCTCCCAGCGCATGAAGGTGGACATCAACCCGCCCAGCCCCAGGATGTGATCGAGGTGCCCGTGGGTCAGCAGGATGCGGTTCAGCCGTTTGAACCCGATCCCGCTCTTGAGGATCTGGCGCTGGGTCCCCTCGCCGCAGTCGATCAGGTAGCGGTGATCCTTGACCATCACCACCTGGGACGACAGGCCGCGGTGGACCGATGGCGCGCTCGCCGATGTGCCTAGAAAAATGATCTCAAACATGATCCGGCAGGATTGCCGTCTGCCCCCTCTCGTTGGGTGGTTTCGAGCCTGGAATGGTGCCGCCGGTGGTGGTCACGCGCCGATGGTGACCAGCCGCTTCCCGGCGTCGAGCGCGATCGGGCGGTCGAGAAACGCCCGGACCACGTCCGCGTTGGTCGCCAGGTGCGGCGTGATGGCGCGGGTGGTGTAGGCGCTCGGCCCCTGCGCCAGCGCCAGCGGGACGACCAGTTGATCGGCCAGGTGTTCGTCCGTCGCCGCGCCGCTGTCGTGCAGCTCCAACAGCTCGGTCACGGCCTGCTCGGCGACCGTCTCGGACGGCATCCCCTTGCGCCCCAGCACGCCGATCCCGCCGCGCCCGTTGGCGTACTCGACCGCCAGGAAGATCCCCGCGCCGGTGCTGGTGCTGCGCGTCCGGCAGGGGCGGATGTCCAGCGGGGTATCCATCGTCTCCAGTAGGTTCAGCGCGCGGTTGGCGATGCGCTGCGGGATGTGCGAGGGCAGGTTGCAGCCGACCGCCAGGCCAAACACGCGCTCGATCGGGCCGCGCTCGCGCATGTCCAGCCCGGCCAGTTGCGCGCCTCCCGCCACGTGCACGCTCATCGAGCCGCCGCCTTCGGGGATCCAGCCGTACGCGTCCATGTAGATTTCGAGATCGGCGCCCATGCTCAGCAGCACCGGCATCACCACGTCGCGCAGGTAGTGCCCCGACGGGCTGCCGGGGATGTGCGTGCCGCCGAATACCCGGATCGTCGAGGGGCCGCCCGACAGCGCCAGCGGCAGCAGCACCGTCTGGATCACCAGCGGGGCCGAGCCCGCCGTCCCCACCGCCCACTCGTACTGGCCGGGGCGGGCCGGGCTGCCCGGCTCGAAGCGGACCGTGCGCGAGCCGACCTGCGCGCCCTCGATCCCCGCGTCGCAGATCTCCGCCGCCGCCTGGATAGCGGTGACGTGCTGCGGGCGCAGGCCGGACGGTTTGCGCCCGGCGCGGATGTTCTCGATCTGGACCGGGGCGCCCAGCACACAGCTCAGCGTGAGCGCCGTCCGCACGATCTGTCCCCCGCCCTCGCCCTGGCTGCCGTCCAGAAAAATCACGCTACGTCCCTTTCATCCTCACGGGCCGGGAATCACGGTGATGTCGCCCAGCAGCAGCCGGTCGCCCCACGATTGGCCGCTGCTGGCCGGGTCCATCACGTTGAGGTGATTGTCGAGCACCGACGCGCTGACGGTATACGCGCCGACGGTGAGCGCGTAGGTGTCCGGCCTGACGCTGTCGCCCAGCCACAGGTACGACACCTGGGCGAACAGGTCGCGGTTTTTCAACTCGCCCGGAATCACGTCGATGGTGTTCGACTCGGCCCACGGCTCCAGGACCGGCACCTGCTGCCCGCCTTCGGGATAGGCCAGCAGGTGCGCGAAAATGCCCAGCTCGTCCGGCAGCTTGCCATCGACGCGCCAGTAGGTGACCAGCACGAGTGGGTCGCCGCCCGGCACTGGCTTGCTGTTCAGCACGCGCGGCTCGTATCCGGCAAAGGTCAGGTTTTGCTCCAGCGGCACGGGCAGCTCCACCTGGAATTTGCCGCGAATGGCCGTCGGCATGTAATAGGCGGGTGAGAACTGGTCCCAATAGCCGCCCGCGTCGCGGATACGCTGCTCGACGTCCACGCGCAGCACGGTTCCCTCCGGCAGCCCCTCGACCGCCAGCGGCTGGCTGCCCACCAGCCAGTCGGTCAGCTCGGGCGGCATCAGGGGGCGGTCGGCAGCGTCCATGAACGCGAACCGCATCGGCGCGCCGCCATCCGGAAACACCAGCCCCGCGCGGCAGTCCGAATGGCGCAGGTTCATATCCTCGCGGCGCATCATCACCTGTAGAATCTGGCGCGGCGACAGGCCGACCGTGTGCGGCTCGTTGAGGCGCGCCGCGCACAGCGACACCGGCAGGCCGTCCGGCGTGCGATCCAGGTAGGCGGCCAGGTATCCCAGGTTGGCGTGATAGGCGTCGGCCACTTCGGGATCGTTACGCCAGTCATCGAACAGGCGCTCGCGCAGAAGGAAGATGTTGATCGCCAGGGCCGCCACCAGCAGCAGCGCGACCGGCTGCCAGGCGGCTTCCGCGTCCCGCACGCGCAGCGCCCGCCAGATCGCCAGCGCGCCGATGCCGGGCAGGATGAACACGGCGGGCAGCGCCACCAGGTTCGCGGAAAATGTCGCCTCGACGCCGACCCATAGGTCGGTCAGCAGCCCGGCGGCCAGCACGAGCAGCAGTAGCGCGTAACGCGGCTCGCGCCAGCGGCGCAGCGACTCGATCGCGCCCAGCGCCAGCAGCAGCGCCATGACCGGCCCCAGCAGCGGGACCGGCGGCAGGTTTTCCACCACGCGGAAATCGCCGCGCCAGATCACCCCGCTGACGGCGTGCAGCGCGCCATCGACGAGGTCGGTCACCGACTGCGGGCGCTCGCTCCACAGCACGTACAGCTCGCTGGACTGCGGGTCGCGCAGCGTCGAGAGCAGATAGGGCACGGCGATGACGGTCGTCAGCACGATGACGAACACGGCGGCGTTCCACACCCGGCGCGACAGCGGCTGGCGCGTGATCAGCAGGTGGGCGAAGAACAGCCCGCCCAGCGGCCCCACCACCAGCGCCGTGAAGTGCAGATAGCCCGACAGGCCGAACGCCAGGGCCAGCATCGCAAATGGCAGCGTCTGCGGCGTGCGGTAGCGCACGTCCTGCCGCACGTTGAACGCCGCCACCAGGTACCACAGGGTGAACAGAGTGAGCAGGGGGACGAATGCCTCGGGCGTGGCCGTTCGCGCCAGCAGCACGGCACGCAGGTTGACGGTCATGATGCCCAGCGCCACCAGCGCCACCGGCACCCCGAACAGGCGGCGCGCCAGCCGGTAGAGCACCGCCAGCGACAGCAAGCCGCCCCACAGCGAGAATACCCGGTAGCCGAACAGGCCGGTCCCGACCAGGTCGGTGACCAGCATGTTGGCGATGGCATACACCGCGGCGCGCCCGTTGCCGTCCCCGACCTGGTAGTACACCGCGACGTTGCCGCTCCGCACCGTCTCCGTGATGCGGATGTGCGCCAGCTCGTCGTCGTGGAAGCCGGGCGGCAGGCGCGACAGGTCCCACGCCCGCAGCACCACCGCCAACAGCAGCAGGGCCGTCACCAGGACTAACTCACGTCGTCGGTTCAACATGTCTCCTGGCCCCGGCGACAGCGCTGCCAGGGCCCCCCCTCGAAAATGGCGTGTGCGACAAACAGGGTTGATTGTAACACGGTTTCAGTCTTCGCGTCCGTCCGGGCGCGGCCCCAGCGGGTCGACGATGGTGGCCTCTTCCGAGCCGGGATGGCGGGCGGGGATCACGGTGTCGCCGCTGATCTTCTCCATGTTCGCCAGGTCGATGTACGCCTGCCGGGTTTGCTTGGGCGGGTAGCCGGGCAGGTCGATGGCCCACCAGTACTGCTCGTCGTCCGGCGTCCAATCGAAATCGGCCAGGTAGATCGTGACCATCAGCCCGGCCCAGGGGCGCCAGTGTTCCGCCGCCCACTGGTAAGCCCCGACGAGGTACGCGGCCTGCTCCTGCTCGGTGACGCTGTGCCACCGGTAATCGGAATCCTCGCGCGTGTCGGTCGTCCAGCCCACTTCCAGCAGCGCGACCTGCTTGGCCGCGTCGCCGCGCTCGACCATGATCGCGCGCATGTCCTCGACGTGGCGGAAGCACATCCAGCGGTGGCCCTTGGTCGCCTCAGCCTCGTCCGGCGACAGGTCCGGCGGCTCGCCGTAGCCCGGCGCGTTGAGTCCCAGCACGTCGAACCAGGGCGCGGCGTCGGCATCGTACATCATGCGCAGGTAGTCCATGTCGGGGATGGCCTCGGGCAGCCAGGTGCCGGTGGGGGCCAGCCCTGCCGAAATGATGATCGCCTCCGGATCGGCGGCGCGGATCGCCCCGGCGCAGGCGCGCAGCAGCGTGACGTAGCCCGCCGGGTTGGGCGGCATGTCGAACCACTCGCGGCGCAAGTTCGGCTCGTTCCACACCTGGTAAGCCGCGATCCGCCCCCGGTAGCGTTCGGCCAGCGTGCCGCAGAACCCCGCCCACGCGTCCAGATCGAGCGCCGGTTGGGTCGGATCGTCCGGGAGCGGGTCGAGCAGGGCCCAGCCCGGCGGGCCGTCCAGCCGGGCGACCAGCTCGCGCCCGCGATAGGCCACCTCATCGACGACCGCGTCGGCCTGCTGCCAGTGCCACTCGCCGCGCTCCGGCTCCATGTCTTCCCACGAAAAGCGCTGCTTCACGTGCGTGAAGTTCATCAGGCGCACCATGTCCAGGTCATAGGTGCGCGTCGTTTCGTTCCACCACAGGAACGTGTGAATGCCGTAGGTCAGCGACGGGAGAGCGGGCTCGGTCACGGCTTCCGGCGCCAGATTGCTGGGGATGGGCGGGGTGAGGGTGGGGCCGGGCGTGGGGACGTCGTCCTCCGGCGCCAGCCACCACGCCCCTACCACGGCCAGGGCCAGCGCCAGCGCCAGCATCCCCCCGGCCACGATCAGCCGGCGGTCGGGGCGGGATCGTCCCGGTGATGGACTCAACTGCGTCACTCCGATCGAACTCCTTTTCTCGACGTGCGCTCGTGTAGAGCAAACACAGGCGGGCACGGAGCCCGCCCGGAATTCTGTGAAATTGGAGAGGCCCGGCTGGCTGCCGGGACCTCGCGCGGCGCAGGGCCGCCGGCGGGATCAATCCCCGCGGAAATTGTACCTGGCGATCACCTCGTAGGCCGGCGCCGGGCGCCATTCGGGCCGCAGCAGTGCATAGGGCACGTTGTCGTTGGTCGGGTCCCAGCCGCTCTGGGCGCCGTAGTTCAGGTTCCAGACGAACGCCAGCCAGACGAAGCCCCAATCCTGCATGAGCTGGATCGCTTCGTCGAAGTACTGGGCCTGTTCTGCCAGGGTGTTGTCGTCGGCGAACTCGAACGCGCGCGGCGTGCCGCCCAGCCCTTCGGTGCTCGCCCAGCCGAACTCGGTGATGCACAGCTTCGTGTCGCTGCCCGCCTGCTGGATCTTCTGAGCGTAGCCGTTCAGCGTGCTGTAGAACGACCAGCTATGGTGCGGGTTGTCGAACGGGCCGCGGAAGCGCGCCGTCGGGTCGTTGGGGACGTTGTTCCAGGGCACGTTCGGGCCGATGTTATAGCCGTTGTGGTGCGCGCCGACGCAGTCGGTCGTCTCCAGCAGCCCGGCCTGGATCAGCATGTCCATGTACACGAAGTCGTCGTAAGCGCCCACGCCGTCGTTGAACCCGGTGGGCGACAGCGCGCCGCTGATCACGATGATGCCCGGATCGACGGCTTTGATCGCGTCATGGGCCACGCGCAGCATCGCCACGTAGTCCGCCGCGTTCAGCCCGCGCACCGAGCCCCACTCGCGATCGATGTTCATCTCGTTCCAGACCTCGACCGCGTGAATCTGGTCCGGGTAGCGGTTGAGCATGGTGGTCAGGAAGTTGGCGAAGTTTTGCGGATCGGCGGGCGGGCCGACTTTGTCCAGCGGAGCGCCCGGCTCGCGCGCCCATTCGGGCGTCGTCAACACGCTGACCATCACCTTGATGCCGTACTCAGCCGCGAGGTCGAACGCGACATCCAGCCCGCCCCATTCGTACTGGCCGGGCTGCGGCTCGATGTTCTCCCAACGCACCTGCTGTTTGATCCAGTTCAATTTGAGCTTGTCGCGCACTTCGCCCATCCAGATGCGGTGCACTTCGGGATCGGGATTGATCTGCACCTGGATGCCCAACTGGAACGCGTCGTTGTCGACCGGCACGGGCGTCGGGCTGGGGACGGGCGTGGCGAACTGGCCTTCAGCCGCGCCACCCTGGCCGTCCGGCGCGGACAGGGCCGCCGCCTCGGCCTGCTCTTCGGGAACCGCCGCGACGGCTGCCGGTTCGCCCTGGTCCGCGGTGGGGACCGGGGTCGCGTCGATCTGGCCGAGGTCCTCCGCTTCGTCAGGGGCGGCCTGCTCCAGATCGTCGGCTTCCGCGTTCGAGAGCGCGGCGACGCTCACATCGTCGTTGCTGCCATTGTTTTTAGCGCCCACCAGGCCAGTCGCGTAGTAGATGCCGATGAAGGTAACCGCCCCCATCAGCAGCGTGATGCCCAACCAGGCCACCACAAAGCCGCGGATCTGGCGCTGACGTGCTGCCACACTGGTATGCATAAATCGTGTCTCCTCGTCTCGTTTGTGGCGGTGCTCCATTGTATCGCATGAAGGACGCGATTTGTCAACGATCGCCCTACGCTATTCTAATACCGGTGCCAGCGCTTCGCACGCCGGACACGCCCCGTCCGGGCGCTGAATTCCGTACCCGGCGGTCGCGCTGGACGCGTCGTCGGTCGGTGCGTCGATGCTCCAGATCGCCATCAGCCGGACCTTGCCATCGGTCGCCCCGCGCGCCGCGCTCATCGCACCGGCCAGCCATTCGCCCTGCTGCGCCGCGGTGATGGTCTGCGCCCAGGCGAACTCGTCGGGCAGCGGCGGGTATCCTTCCGGCGAGAGATAGCCCAGCCGGGTGAAACACACCGGCAGCGCCCCGCCGAACGCGTTCCACGCCCGGTCGGTGACCAGCGGCAGGTAGTGAATCGGGGAATCGCCACGCGGATCGCCGCTGGTGGCGTCCGGTGGGACGGCGCCCTGCACGTAGCGCACCCCGACGCAGTCCGCGTACTGTCCCGCCCCGGCTTCGGCCAGCGCCGCCAGGTAGATGTCGTCGTTCCAGACGTTGTCCGCCCGCCCGGCCTCGCCGGCGGCGTCGGTGGGCGCGATCCCGCCCGTGATGACCAGCGCGCTGGGGTTAGCCGTTTTGATCGCCTCGAACGACACGGCGAGCAGGTAGGTGTACGCCGCCGGGTCGATCTGGCTGTTGGGCCAGACGTTGGCCCGGTTCATGTTGCGCCACACCTCGATGCCGTCCGCGCCCAGCGCCGCCAGCCCGCCCACGAATTCGGCGTACTGGGCCGCGTAGCCGGGCAGGCCCGCGGCGGCGAACTCGGCGGGATCGCCGGTCACGTTGAACAGCACCTTGAACCCGTTGCCCTGCGCGTTCTCGATCGTGCGCTGGTGATCGGCGGCCTGCTGCCCGGCGCCGAACGCGATCTCGACGCGAATCCAGCGCAGGCCCATGCGCCCCGCGGCCAGGACCGTCGGGCCGCCGAACGTCCGGATGTGGCCGCCCGCCTCGAACGCGTCGCCGGGATCGCCCGCCGCCAGGATCGCGGGATCGATGGTGGGCAGGGCCAGCCCTTCGGCGCCCAGGTCGCCGGATGGGGCGGGCGCTTCACCCTCGGTGGGTTCCTCAGTGGACTCTTCGGCGGAGGGCTGGAACTCCACCGGCGGCAGGACGGTCGGCTCCACCTCCGCGACCTGGATCGCCGCGCTGCCGAGCGTCACGCCCGCGATCTGCGCCTCGACGGTGAGCGCTGCCGGCTCGGGTGGCGCGTCGAACGCGACCGGCTCGCCGGTGGCGGCGGTAGCGCGCCCGATCTCCGTTTCATCCGCCCGCACGATCCACTCGGGCGACAGGTCGACCGGCTCGGTCGCGCCCGGCTGGTTCAGCCGGTAGGCCAGCAGCTCGGTTTCCAGTCCCGGCAGCACGCCCGGCGCGGCGAGGTCGAAGACGAAGACGCCTTTCAGGTTGTAGGCGGTTGCCTGTTCCAGCCGGTAGCGCAGGGCGACCGGGTCGAGCAGCCACATGGCGCGCAGCAGGCTGCCGTCCGCGTCCCGGTAGCGCACGACCGGCATCCTGACCGAGTCCTCGTAGCCGAATTCGACCTGCACGCCTTCCGGCGGGACGAGGCTGGCCTCGAACGGCTCGCCGGGCTGGACGCCCACCGCCGGGCTGACCTCGACACCGCCCGCAAAACTCAGCGCGCGGTCCAGCGTGACGGGCATCCAGGCCGAGTCGCGCTGTTCTTCGACGCTCAGCGCGCACACGCCCAGCAGCAGTTTGTTGCGGTTGATCTGGGTCCCGGCCCAGGCCATGATCGCCCCTGCCTGGCCGCCCTCGGCGAACACGCGCGGATCGGACGGCATCCGGATCACGACGTCGTCGGCGACCGCGCCAATGGCGGGCCAGTCGTAGCCGCCGGTGTCCCACGCGCCGGGCTCGCCGCGCGGCGCGGGCAGCACGACCGTCAGGCTCCGGTTCTGCCCGTGCAGCAGGTTCGCCAGGTCGCGCACGAAGGCGGTGAACGACTCGCGCAGGTCGGCGGGCACTTCGCGGTAATCGATCGCCGCGCCGGCGTAGCCTTCCGACGCCGAGGTGATGAAGGCCGCGATCTGGCGGGCGTGCTGGCGGCGCAGCGCCGGGTTTTCGAGAACCCGGCGGACGTTGGCCGTTTCGATCACCGAGGGATCTTCGTAGTTGTTGATCAGCGGCAGGACGGCGTAGCCCTGACTTGCATCCACGCCGGGCGCCATCACGCCCTGGAGCGTTCCGGCGGAGGTCGGGTGCAGGTCGCCGGGGAAGACGCGCGCATTGGCCGCGACGACTTCCGGCACGGCAGTGTCCGCCGGGGACAGCGTGACGTCCACCGCGCGGGCCGATCCCGCCCCGCGAAAGACCGCCACGCAGCGCGGCACATAGTCCAGGCGGGCCTGCATGGCGCCGCTTTCGGGGACGAACTGCGCCGGGAGGAACTGCCACGCGTTCGCGCCGGCATCCCAGCCATAGAGCACCAGGGCGTTCGGATCGGCGGCGGCCTCCGGCAGCGTCTCCACGTCGAGCGTCAGCGCCGAGGGGGGCGTCCCGGTTTGCGTCAGGCTGTAGACCTGGCTGGCGAGGGCATGGCTGGCGGGCAGGTCCGTCGCGCAGTGCCAGCCCTGGGCCGGCGTGTTCTTCGCCAGGTAGTCCGCCGGAGACAGGGCCACCACGTGCACGCCGTAAGCGTCCGCCAGGTCGCCGGGCGCCGAGCCGAGCCCCAGGCCCGCCATCTGCAGGCGGGGCGCGTCCGCGTCGATCTCGACGAACTCCAGCCCGTCGATAACCAGCTTGTCGTTCGCCTCGTCGCCGCCATCGTTGAGCGCCTCGTCGATCGTTTCCCAGAGCGATACCGGCGGCAGGAACAGGCCCAGGATCACCAGCGCCAGCACGATCCCGCCCAGCCCCAGCACCGGCAGCAGGCAGCCGCTCCGCCGCCGCCGTTGGGATGGCCTCTGGTCGGCAAACCGGGGATACGACTGCGGTTGGGGCAGCCCGCCGTGATCGGGGTGGGCATTCTCCGGCGTTCCGGACCCGGGCTTCAGCACACCGGGCGGCGTCGACAGCGGCCTGCGAGTCGAGTCGGGTCGATCCTCATGCGAACTCATCGGCTTATATACGCTCCATCTCGCACACTCGAACGGGCGGGGCACCTTCGCGCCCCGGCATCATCCCCTGCGAGTCTATCGCACACCGGCCAGGGCGTCACATGCCGGGCACGCGCCGCCGGGCCGCACGATCGCGTAGCCCGCCATCGGGTCGCCGTCGTAGTTGGTGAAATCCACGTTCCAGATGATCACCAGCCGGACGCGCCCGCTGTTGCGCGCCAGCCGCACGGCCTGCGCCAGCCACTGGGCCTGCTGGCCGACGGTGACGTTCGACGCCCAGGCGAAGCCATCCGGCAGCGGGCCGTACCCTTCGGGAGTCAGGTAGCCCAGCTCGGTGAAGCACACCGGGCGGGCGCCGCCGAACGCGCTGGAATAGGTGTTGACCATGCCCCAGAAATAGCGCGTGAAGTAACTGCCGCGCGGGTCGCCGCTGGTCTGGCTGGGGCCAACGATGCCTTCGTTGTAGTGGGCGCCGATGCAGTCCATGTACTGGACGGCCCCGGCGGCGGCCATGCCCTGGACGTAGCGGTTGTCATTCCACACCCGGTCCGCGCCGAACGCGCCCTCGGCCCCAGTGGGTGCCGGCGCGCCGCTGATCACGGCGACATTGGGGTTGGCGCTCTTGATGGCGTTGTACGCCAGCGCCAGAAGCTGCGTGTAGCGGCCCGGATCGATCTGGCCGGTCGGCCATTCGCGGTCGATGTTCTGCTCGTTCCACACCTCGATCGCGTCCGGGCCGAGCGCCGCCACCTCGCCGACGAACCGCGCGTAGTCCTCGAAATAGCCGGGCTTGCTGATGTCGTCCTTGTGGCCGACGATGCCCAGCAGAATCTTGAAGCCGTTGCCGTGCGCCTGCTCGATGGCCCCCGCCGCGATGCTGCCCGGCGCGCCCATGGAGAACCGGATCTGGCGCTTGGCCCAGGTCATGCCCGCCGACGCCATCAGGTTGGGATAGGCGAAGCTGTCCACGTGGCCGCCATAGCCGAAGCCGGTCAGCCCCGGCCCGCCGGTCACCGGGCGCGGCACGGGTTCGCCGCCGGACGCATCCGCCCCATTGTCGGCGGCAGGCGCGGCGACCTGGGTGACGACCGTCTCGACGACGGGCAGCGCCTCGATGCTGCCGGACAGCAGGCGCACGAACGACACGTACAGCCAGCCGTCCTGGCCGCCCACCGTCACGAAGATCCAATCTCCGGCGGCATCGCGCCCCTTAGCCAGCGCGCTCGTCCCGCCGCCCAGCGTCGTGAAGACGCGGTAGCCGGTGCCCGCCCCGCTGCGCAGATTGACGTCGGCGGTCGTCTGGGCGGGGATGCCGCTGCCTTCCGGAAAGCCGCCCGCCGGGGCGCTTGCCGGTGCACTGGCCGCGGCCTGTTCGGGAGCCGGTGGGGCCGTTGGGGCATCCGTCACCGCCGGGGCGGGGCGCACGGGCAGCGTGCCCAGGTCCAGCCCGGCGCGCACGGTCACGAAGTCCGACAGCACCCATCCTTCCGTCCCGGCGGTCGTCTGGCCGAAGATCCACAGCCCGTTTTCGGGCACGTCGTCGCGGGCCAGCAGCGCCAGCTCGGCGCCGCGCGGAAGCTGCACGATCACGGCGTATTCGTCGCCGGGACCGGATCGCATGTTCAACATGATGGGGGCGACGGTGGCGTCCGCGCCATCCTGGGCCCAGGCGGGCATCCCGGCGACCAGCATCGCCAGGATGACGGCAACGCGCACGAGCCATGTGACCGGGGATCGACTAAGCTGCATGTTTACACTCTCCACCATTAACAAAGTGTTGTTTTCCCCCCAGGCAAATCGCCGGTAGTGTAGCACGCGGGGCAGTCTTTGCGCAAAACACAGGGGCGCGGCGGGGGTCCAAAATAAAAACGCCGGAGGGCATCCGGCGTCGGGAGTTCCGTGTGGGTGGTCGGGCTACTGCAGGACCTGTTCGGGCACGTCTTCTTCGTACTTGGTCGGGCACTTGAGCGTGATCTCGTCGGCATGGAAGACGTATTCACCGTTCTCCTGGACCAGCTTGCCGGACAGGATCGCCTGGGCTTCGTGCTGGAGCAGGTCGGGGATTTCCTTGTCGTGGGCGACCACTGTCAGGCGGGTTGCGTTCGGGTCTTGCACCGCCTGATGCAGCACGAACGCCAGCCCGCCCTGCTCGCGAATGGTGTCGTTGTCGTTCGGAATGTTCGCGATGGTGAAGGTCAGCTCTTGCGTGTCGGAATTGAAGATCGGATCGCCATCCACCGCGCCGGAGACGCGCACCGTCTTGCCGAGCATATCCGGGTCGTCGAGCAGGTCGTCCACCGTCACGTAATAGCGCGCGCCGATCAGCGTGCTCGACAGCAGCAGATAGGCCATTGCCGCCAGGATCACGATCCCCGCCAGCATGAATTTCCAGCGCCCGCTGCGCTTGGCGGCGCGCCGGGTTTCGGGCAAGACACGATGCTTTTCCCATTGAATTTCGGCCATGATTGTCTCTCGCTCATCCCTGCCAGGCTAGCCGTCTGGCGAATCCGATTAAAAGTCTAATGACAATTGTAGCAATTTTCGACGCGGCGATCCAGTCGGACTCGAATGCGTTGAAAACAGGCCCCACCAGCCGCGTGCCGGGCGGGGCCTGTTCGGCGCCATACGCGATGTCCGCAGCCGGCGCTACACCTGAGCGCTCCCGCGTACTGCCCTCAGGATGAGCAGGAGGATCACTGCGCCGATGAACGCGACCACGATGCTCACGATGTTCAGGCCGCTCACCTCGCCGCCGATGTCAAGCAGATTGAGGACGAAACCGCCGATGAACCCACCGACGATACCGACCACGATATCCTCTCCGAGCGACTGCCCGCGTCGAGTGCCCATGACAACGCTCGCCAGCCACCCCGCGATTGCACCAACGATCACCCAAGCGATAATGTTGCCGATCATAGTTGCATCTCCTGTTGCCAGCGTTCTTCAGGTCGAGATGACGAGATTATGCGCTCGCCATTGCACCTCTGCTGTCCTGTCGGGCAGCCCTCTCCAGGCGGCGGCTATTCCAACTCGGATGTGCAGTTGGGGCAGCGGGTCGCCTTGATCGGAATCTCGGTCATGCAGTACGGGCAATTCTTAGCGATAGGTTCCGACGGCTCTTCGGCGGGCTTCGGGTAGAGGCGGTTGATTTGTTTGATCAGGATGAACACGACCAGGGCAACGATGAGGAAAGTGATCACGGCGTTGAGGAACACACCGTAGTTGATCGTGGCAGCGCCTGCCTCCTGGGCCGCAGCCAGCGAATCGTAATCGGTATCGGTCAGGTTGATGTAGAGGTTACTGAAGTCGACGTTCCCCAGCAGCATCCCGATCGGCGGCATGATGATGTCATTCACCAGCGAGTTCACGATGCTGGTGAACGCTGACCCGATGATGATACCGACCGCCAGATCGATCACGCTGCCCCGCGCAATAAATTGCTTAAATTCGTCAAAAAATGCTTTCATCTCTTCCTCCTGCAAGAAAATGAACAACTGCACTTACTGTCACATTATAGCATAAGTTCAAATTCAAGTTCGTCGCGGATAGGGATTCCATCCACGCCCAGGAGGGGGATCTCCGGCTTCAGGCGGCGGGATTCGGTCACGGCGTCGGGGTGCACGGCGGCCAGGCGGAAGCCGCGTTTCTGGTAAAACCGGATGGCGGGGGTGTTGTCGTTGGTGGTGATCAGCCACAGGCGGCGGCACCCGGCGGCCTGGGCCTGGGCGCGCACGGCGTCGATCAGCGCGCTACCGGCGCCGATGCCTTCCACCAGGGTGACGAGTGTGACCAGCTCGCAGGCGTCGCCGGCGACGTGGTACGTCGCCAGCCCGATCGGCTCGTCCGCATCCTCGCGCAGCGCCACGAAGCCTCGCAGCGTGGCGACGTCGTGAATGGTGCCGCGCGAGACGACGATTTGAGATCCCCACCACGCCCGCGCCGTCTCGATCGCCCAGGCGCGGTGAGTCTCATCCAGTGGGCGAATGGTGAAGGCCGGCTCGTCCGTCATGGCGCTTAGGTCTCGGTGCGCACCACCTGCGACATGTACGCCGCGCCGACCGCGATGATCGCCGCCGCGCCCATGACGATCAGCAGCACGTTGGTGCCTTCCGGAATGTCGGAGCCGCCCGATTTCGACGGCTCGGCGGGCAACGCCCACGAAGCGAGATACGCGTCGAGATCGTCAAGCTGCTGCTCGCTCAGGGGGCCGCCGACTTCCGCCGAGAAGCCGGGCATCGTGTCGCTGCCCGTCCCGGTGCGGACCACTGCCAGCGTGTCGCCGGACACGGCAAAACCGGGGAAGTTCTCCACGCCGCGCCCCTGCCCCTCTGGCCCGTGGCACCCATAGCAGGACGCGGCATAGACGACCGCGCCCGCCGCCGGATCGCCCGAAAAGCCCTCGACGCGCTCCACCTCGGTGTGGATGTTGGGCGCGGGCAAGGGTGGCGTGTCGCCCGTTTCCCACGTCGCCATATAGGCCAGCAGGTCGTCGATCTGCGCGTTGTCCAGCAGGCCGCCTTCCGCCTCGCCATAGGCGGGCATCAGGGCGCCGTCGCCCGGCGTGGTGTCCAGCCCTTCGGCGATGATCGCGCGGGCCGTCTCGGGATCGTACGCGATCGCCGCGAACGCCGGGCCGTCGCCGGCGGCTTCGCCCTGGGGACCGTGGCACGCCTGGCAGAATTCGGCGTACAGGGCCGCGCCGCGATATGGGGCAAGCTCATCGGCGGCGTGCTCCTCGCCCGCGCCGTCATCGCCCTCCGGGCCGTGCCCGTCCTGGGCCACCGCGACATGGGCCGGGACGATCAACGCCAGCGCCACGGTCAGGATGGCGGCCAGCGTCAGGATGGGGATCAATCGTTTCATCGAATCCGACCTCCAATAGGGTCTGCTCCGCGCTTATTATATCTCAATCCGGCTGTAAGGATTGACGCAACGCCGGAGCCTGGATAGCATCTAAACCGTTATCGTGCCGGATCATAACCAGGATGAGTTCGCTATGGCAAAAGAGACAATCGGTTTTGTGTGTGACGACCCCCAGACCATCAGCGCGCACTTTGGCCGGGCGCCGCTCGTCGTCGCCGTGACGGTCGAAGATGGCCGCGAGATCGCCCGCGAAGTTCGCCCACGCAGCGAGGGCGGGCACCATCACCACCACGATCACCATCACGACCATGACCACGATCACAGCCACGAGCACGATCACGGCCACCACCACGGCGACCATTCCCCCAAGTTCGCCGAGCTGGCCGACTGCCAGGTGATGGTCGTGCGCGGGATCGGCAGCCCGGCGCTGGACCACGCCCAGGCGAGGAGCATGGCCGTCTACCTGGTCGCGCAGTCCTCGGTGGACGAGGCGCTGGCGGCATACCTGGCCGGGACGCTCACCTCCGACGCGCGCCGGGTGCACCACCACTAGGCCGCGGGCCGCAGTCGATCGCCGTCTGAAAACAAAGAGTAGGGCAACCACCAATACGCCCTACTCTTCGCCGTATTGCTTCATTTTCGGCTGGCTTGCGACCGGGTCAGCGATCGTTGCCAATCTCGATATATCGCTTCCAGGTGGCCGGGCCGCTGCCCATCTCGATCACCAGATAGCTGGTGCGCGGCGTCTTCGGCTCCCACATCAACCGCAGCCCGGCTTCGCCCGGCAGGCGGTTGCCCTTGCGGTGATTGCACGCGAAGCACGCGCACGCCGTGTTCGACCACGTATTCTTCCCCCCGCGTGACACGGGCAGGATGTGATCGACCGTCAGATCGCGCTTGGTCAGCACTTTGCCCCGCACCATCATGCCCGGTGTGGCGCCGCAGTAGATGCACGTGTAGTTGTCGCGGACGAGCACCCCCTGGCGGCTCCAGTGGGCATGGCGGCGCGGCACGTTGATGTAGTGCCGCAGGGCAATCACCGACGGGACCGGGAACTTATCGCGCACGGTGCGCAAAAACCGCCCCGATTCCTCGACGACGATGGCTTTTCCGGCCAGCAGCAGGTTGATCGCGCGCGGGATGCTGACGACCGTCAGCGGTTCCCACGTGCCCCCGTTCAGCAGTAAGACGTGCCCTTCTATCATGGGGTCGTTCTCAACTCATCAGTGCACGGACACCTAGCATTATACATTTTTTCACAAGATTTTGCAGCCGTGCGCAACGCAATCGAGCCAAAACCGGTCACATCTCTCTACCCGTAATAATAAGCGGGCCGCGTTAAAGCCGCGTTATGAACGGGCCAAACTCATTTACCAGCATCGAGCAGTGTCCCGTAGGAATCGCCGGGGCGGACCAGGGTCCCGCCGATGACGTCGACGACCTCGCCCGCCCGCACGACCGCCAGCATGAACGGCACGGCCTCGCCTGCCCCCGCGCAGTCGAGCGCGTACTGCACGGTGATCGCGTACAGCCCGTCCGGCGCGGCGCCTTCCGCCCACACGATCCGCTCCTGGGGCGCGGCGGCCTGCCCGGCGCACAGGTCGTTGGCGCGGCCCGTGACCTCGCCCGGCTGCGCCGGGTCGGGCGGCGCGACGACCAGATCGAGGTCGGCCTCCCCGGCCCACACGAGCACGATCTCGACGTCCAGCCCCGGCGCAGCGACGAACGCGCCATCCGGCGGCGATGGCGGGGCCTGGGCCAGCAGCAGCAGGTCGAAATCGCCGCTCGTGTTCAGGTCCTCGAGAATCACGTCCAGCGTGTACGTGCCGTCGTCCGGCAGGGCCAGCCGCGCGATGCGTGCCTCCGCGTCAGATGCCCAGTCGCGGTTGAAGGCGATCTCGCGGCCATCCGGCCCGCGCAGCGACAGCGCCGGATCGAGGTCCCCGCTCGCCCGCCGGACCGCGATCGTGATCGCGTCGCCCGCGCGGCCCTCGAACGTGTACTGCCGCCCCACGTCCTCCAGGCTCAGCGACCCGGTCACCGGCGCGCCATACGGCAGCGCGGCAGCGGCGCTCAGCTCGTCCGGATCGAGCGGCGCGGCCTCGGTTTCGAGCGCGAGCGTGTATTCCCCGCTGGACGAGCCGTTCTGAAAGCCGTAGCGCGTGGCGCGGACGAGATAGGTGCCCGTCGCGGGCAGCGTCACGTCGATCCGGGCGGCGGTGGTCCCGTTCGGCGCGTCGTCGTTGCGGGCGATCTCGATGCCGTCGCCGTCTGTCAGGATCAGGAACGGGTCGAGATCGCCCGAATCGGCGGCCATGTGCAGGCGGATCGCGTCGCCTTCCCGCCCGTGGAACATGTACCAGTCGTCCACGTTGCCCGCGTCGATGGCGCCCAGGGCGCGGCTGTTGTAGGCGATGCGGCGCAGGTCCGGCGGCAGGTCGGCGGGATCGATCCAGCGCGGCCCGGCGGCCTCGTCCGGTGGGGGCGAGTCGTCCGCACCCCCGGATCGCTCCAGCGTCAGGCGGTAGTCGCCGCTCGAAAAGCCGTTGGCGAAGCCGAAGCGCGTCGCGACGACGGTGTAGGTGCCGTCGGCGGGCAGCGCGAACCCGTCCAGGCGCGGCATGACGTCGTCCTGGGTATCGTCCACTTCGGCCAGCGTCGCGCCGTCCGGCCCCAGCAGCACCAGGTAGCCGTCCAACCCGCCCGACTCGTCGACCGCGCGCGCCATGACCAGCGTGATCACGTCCCCGGCGCGGCCCTCGAACGTCCAGCGATCCTCGACGTTGTCATCGTCCAGGGCGCCGCTCACCGTCGCGCCGTAGGCCAGCGCGCCCGCCTCCGCCGCATCATCCGGCGGGGCAGCGGACTCCCCGGCGCGGTCCAGCCGCAGCGTGTAGGTTTCGTTGTCCCGGTCGCGCGTGCGCTGGCGAAAGACGACGATCCGGTAATCGCCGTCGGCGGGCAGCTCGACGGTCAATGCCACTGCCCCGCCCGCGGACTCGTCGCTGACGGCCAGCCGGTTCAGGTCCGGGCCTTTGACCTCGACCTGGAGCGGCACCGCGCCCGGCGCGTGCTCCAGCCGGACGGTGATCACGTCGCCGGCGCGGCCCTCGAAGCCGTAGAAGCGGCGGGGATCGATCCCGCTCACCCGGCCCGGCGTAGCGCTGCCATAGGCCAGGATCGCCCCGTCGCCGCCGGACCCGCTGCCGGTGACGGTCAGGGTATAGCCGCCGCTGGAGAAACCTTCTGCCTCCAGAAACCGGGTGGCGACGATGATGTACGTGCCGTCGGCGGGCAGCGTGACCTCGACGGCGGCATCGGTCCCGGCGGCGACGTCGTCATTTTCGGCCAGCCGCTCGCCCTCGGCGGTCATCAGCACCAGGTAGGCGTCCAGCTCGGACGAGTCTTCGCGCAGGCTGACAGTGATCGTCTCCCCGGCGCGGCCCTCGAAGCGGTAGGCGTGCTGGAAATCGCGGTGGTTGAGCGTGCCCAGCACCGTCTCGCCGACCGCGATCGGCGTTGCCGCGTCGACGTCCACCGGCAGCAGCTCCGCCTGGGGCGCGATGCCCGCCGCGTCCGCGGCCACGAACGTCCCCACGCCGGGGTTCGCCGCCACGGCGTCGAAAAAGTCGGTGACGGTGGGCGTCATGATGCCGACGTGACCGGCCAGCACCACGCCGTCCGTGTCGATCAGCAGCGTCGTCGGGATCGAGAGCACGCTGCTGCGGCGCGAGAGGCGGTCGAGCTCGTCCAGCACGGTGTGAATGTCGGGCGGCTGGTTGCGCAAAAACGCCAGGGCGTCCTCTTCCTGGTCGGACATATTCACGAACAGCACGTCGAAGGCGTGATCGCCGGGGGCCAGCGCCACCCGCGCCAGGTGGGGGAATTCCACGCGGCAGGGCGGGCACCACGACGCCCAGAAGTTCAACAGGGTGGGCCGCGCCAGGTCTTCGAAAGCCACCGGCGGATCGCCGTTCAGCCCGGCCAGCCGCCAGCCGTCCAGGGTTTCGCCCAGCGCGGTGCGCGCCGGGGCGTTGCGCGGGTTGCCCAGGCTGCCCCCGATCCAGAAGGTGTAGCTGTCGGTGCGCAGGTTTTGCAGATGGGCGCGCAGGGCCAGCGCCTCGATCTGCCCGGCGTCGTCCTGCGCGGAAGCGGGCTGCAGCAGGACCATGCCCGGCAGCGCCAGCGCCAGGATCACCAGCAGACGGAGTGTGGGGGAGAATGAGAAGGCCATAGAAACGCTCCGGTCGCTCTCGATCACATCTTCAACAGTGTATCACGGCTTTGGCGAAAACTCGCGCGGGCGACCCGGCTGGCGTGTGGGGCGCGATCAGGCGCGCCGGGCGGTCACCAGGTAGTGGTCCGGCGCGTCGATGGCGTCCAGCACGGCGAAGCCTGCCGCGGCCACCAGCGCCGCGAGATCGTCCACCGGCGGCAGCGTGTGGCTGCGCACGCGCGGCGCGGCTGCCCCGCTGTGGATTGCATTCAGCTTCTCGCGGCTGATGTCGTGCAGGATCAGCAGGCCCCCGCCCGGAGCCAGCGCCCGCCGGAACTCCGCCAGGGCGCGCGGGCGATCCTCGAAATGGGCGAAGCTGTCGTGGCAGGTCACCAGCGCCACCTGGCCGGAACACAGCGGCAGCGCGTGAGCGTCCGCCCGCAGCCACGCGACGCGTTCATCGCCGCGCCCGTTGGCCTGGGCGCGCGCCAGCATCGCCGCCGAGAGGTCGATCGCCACGATGCGAGCCTCCGGCGCCAGCCGCCGGAGCTGCGGCAGAAACGCGCCCGTCCCCGCGCCGACGTCGAGCACGCGCCGCACCCCGGCGAACAGCGCCGCGTGGGGCGCCAGCACGCGCGCCAGGTGCGCGCCGCGCTCCGCGGACTGCATGGCGTCCCACCGGACGGCCAGGTCGTCGAAAAACGCGAACAGTTCGTCATTGGCGGATGCGGGCATTGGGGGTTGGCTCCGTGTCAGGGCTTGGGTACCGGGGACGGCGTGCGCGTCAGGCGCGGCGGCAAAAACGGCGTGACGGTGGGCGTGAAGCTGGGCGTCGCGGAGATGGTCGGCGACGGCGTCCTGGTGGGCGTCAGGGTTGCGGTGGGCGTGGCCGTGTTCGTCGGGCTGGGCGTGCGCGACGGGGTGGCGGTTGGCGTGCGCGATGGCGTCGGGGTCGGCGTGCGCGTGGCGGTGCGCGTCGCGCTGGGGGTGTAGGTGGGCGTGTTCGTCGGGCTGGGCGTCGGCGAAGGCGTCCCGGTCGGCGTGCCTGTTGGCGACGGCGTGATCGTCGCGGTGGGCGTGTTCGTCGCCGTGGGTGACGCTGTGGCGGTCGGCTCCGGCGAGGGCGTGCCGGTGGGGGTAGGCGCCGCCGTCGCCGTGTCTTCCGGCGTCGCGGTGGGTGTTGGCTCCGGCGAGGGGGCCTCCGTGGGTTCGGGCGTGGCGGTCGGTTCCGGGGACGGCGTGATCGTCGCTTCCGGCTCGGGCGTTTCTGCTGCGGCGACATCACCGGGCGCGCCTCCCTCGCCGGGCACCAGTTCGAGCGTGAGCGTCGGCGAGACGGCGACCAGCGCCTCGGGCGGCAGCGGCGTGAAGGTCGGCGTGTCGCCCGAGGAACCCGAATCCTGCGCCTGAGGGCTGGCACCCTCCGGCGCGCCTCCTTCGCCCGCGGCCAGCGGCGGCAGATCGCCCTCCGGCGTAAAAAGCAACGTCGCCCCGGTCGGCGACGCTGCGGTCAATGCGGCCATCGGCGCCGGGGACCCCGACACGTCGCCCGGCGGTGTGGCGGGCGGGAACTCCGCCCCGGGCAGCGTGAAAGTATAGTCGAACAGTTCCCCGCGCCCGCCGAGCACACCCTGCGGCTGGTTGTTCACAGTGAGCTGGAGCGCGGCGGCGTTGCTGGCCCGCACGGCGATGCTCTCCTCGCCGGTATAGCGCAGCACGTCGCCGGGCCGGGCGGCGCCCTCGTAGGTCACCGCGCCATCGACGATGATGCGCACCCACGTGCGCTGCACGACCTGGATATCCACCGCCACGTTTGTGCCGGTGAGCGCGGGCGGCGTGAAGCCGTGCTCCGGGGTGGCCGGGCCCTCGGTGGCGGCGGGCGTCGCGGCGTCCTGTTCATTCGGCGGGGTGGCTGTTTCGTCGCCGGGCGGCAGCCCGGCCTGATCGCCGGCTGCGGGCTCATCCGTCGGCGCGGGGGGCAGCGTCTCGACCACGCCATCGACGCGCGCGCCCTCGTCGGTCGACACCAGGTTCTCGATGATCTGCGTGCCGCCTACCACCAGCGCGACCACAATCCCCCCGGCGATCAGCACCACGGCGATGGTGCTCAGCCAGCCACGACGCCGCCGCCGGCGGGGCTGGGCGGGGGCCTGGGTCCCGGCCTGGATGACCGGCGCGACGGGCGAGCGGGGCCGGTGCATGGGGCGGGGACTCGTCGGGCGCGACGCGGACGTGTCTTCGGCCCGGTGGCGACGCCGCCCGCCGTCGTCCTCGGCCCCCATCTCGGACAGCAGCAGGTCGAGGTCCAGCCCCAAGAACCGCGCGTAGTTCCGCAGAAAGCCCTGCGCCTGGACGGGCGTCATCGCCGAATAGTCGCCGCGCTCCAACGCGTCGAGGAATCGCGCGCGGATGCGCGTCGCCCGCTCGGTCTCGTCGAGCGTCAGCTCTTTGGCTTCGCGCGCCTCGCGCAGGCGCTGTCCCAGGATTTCCGCTTGACTCACCGTCTGTCCGCTTTCCTCAATAGAGACCGTTTGAGAACCCCCATCCCCGCGCATCCTTCGGGTCCGCTTCCCCCTCGTTGGGGAAGGGTGAAAAAGACGAGGTTCGTCCCATTGCGTGCTCTGCCAGCGAGAATAAACGTACTTCTCGAATGGCCTTTCAATAGGGAGTCACACCGACATCATGCCACAATCGGGCGGATCATAACCAAAAGCGGGTGTTTTGACTACACCCGCTGCATAGAGCGCTTATGCGTCCGGCCCGGCGTCAGGACTGGGCCAGGAGATCGTACACGTCGCCGGTGAAGCCGGCCAGGAAGGCCGACCATCCCTCGACGTCATCCTGCGTCACGATCACAGGCACAACCGGCTCCTCGCGGTGCAACTGCTCGTACGGGGGCCGGTCATACGCCGTGATGACCTGTTGAGCGTGGCACGCCTCGCAGCACGCTTCGAGCACCAGTTGCTCGTCGGTGTGCAGCACCACGCACACGTTGTCTTCGGCATACGCCTCGCCACAGGCATCGCAGGCCATATGGCGGACAACAAAGGCTATCACGTCGCGTGAGCCTTCTTGTTGGTTTTCCATCGGTTCAGGCCGTGTCACCACGGCCAGCTCACCGCGCCTACTCTTCGGCTTCCGCCTCGGCGGGAACGTCGTTGTCGGCAGCGAGATCCTCGGCCAGCTCGCCAACGACCTCGTCGGCGGCTGCTTCGGCGGCTGCTTCCGCCTCGGCTTCGGCTTCAGCTTCCTCGGCCAGGTGGATCAGGCTCGGCACCGGCTTACCCTCCAGGTAGTCAGCGACCTCTTCCTCGCGCACGATCACGACGCGCAGCACGGGCGACGCGTCGGTGCTGATGCGCACGGGCACCTCGTGGATGCCCAGCTCGCGCAGCGAGCGCTCGCTGATGCGGCGGCGGTTGATGTCCACGCCGGTCTTCTCTTCGAGCGCGCGGGCAATGTCCATCGTCGTCACCGAGCCGTACAGCTTGTTGTTCTTGCCGGCCTTCATGCCGAACACCAGCTCGACGCCGTGAATCTTGGCCGCGACCTCGTTCTCGAGATTCTTCAGCTCTTCACGGTGCTGGGCCGCCTGCGCGATCAGTTGCTGGCTTTCGCGCAGCGCGCCCGGCGTGGCCTTGACTGCCAGGCCGCGCGGGATCAGGTAGTTGCGCGCGAAACCGTCGGACACCTTCACCACGTCGCCCGCAACACCGTGCTTGTATACGTATTCCTTCAGAATAACCTTCATGTCCAGGCCTTCCTTGACGTCCGATTTTGCGAGGGAATATCATACCTCAAACCCAACCCAGATGCTAGGGTCAGACTCAGCCGGAGGCGGACAGCTTGCCGCCGGGGCGCCCGTTCTTCACCGCGACGATCTCCGCGAGGATGCTCAGCGCGATCTCCTCGGGCGACTTGCCGCCGATGTCCAGACCGATCGGCGTGTGGATCGGGGGAAGCTGGCCCAGGTCGAAGCCCGCAGCGGTCAGGCGCTCGACGCGCTCCTGCTGCCGGACGCGCTTGCCGATCGCGCCGAAGTAGCCCACCGGCCTGCCCGCCAGGGCATAGCACAGCGCGTCCTCGAAGCGCGGCTCGTGGTTCAGCGAGACGACGAACGTCCGGCGGCCAACGCCCACCCGCTCGACGACCTCCTCCGGCCACGCGGCGATCACTTCGTCGGCGTCGGGATGCCGCTCGCGCGTGGCGAAGGCGGGCCGCGCATCGGTCACCACGGTGCGAAAGCCGATCTGCCGCGCCAGCCGGACGAGCGGCACCGCCGCCAGATCGCCCCCGAAGATCAACAGCGTGGGCGGCGGCACGGCTGGCTCCAGCAGCGCCACCCGCTGTTCGGGCAGGCTGGCGGTCACCGGCCTGTCGCCGTCCAGCGCGGCCAGCGCCGCCTCGACCGCCGCCGGGGGCAGGGGCGCGGAGGTCGCGCCACCGGCCATCACCCGCGCGTGAATCACGTCCGGGCTGTGCGGCTGGCCCGGCGAGCAGATCGTCACCGTCACGCTGTCCAGCGGCGGATCGGCCAGCAAGGCCCACACGTCGCGGTCAATCGGCTCGACCAGCACGTCGATCATGCCCTCGCAGTTCAGCCCGATCTCGATCAGCGGGTCCTCGACGTGTTTGTAATGCAGCATCAGCGGGCCGCCGCCGTTCAGGACGACCATGCCGGTTTCGTAGACGTCGGTTTCGACGCAGCCGCCGCTGACCGCGCCCACAAACCGGTTGCCGGTTGTCATCGCCATGCGCGCGCCCAGCGGCTGGCTCGACGATCCGAAGATGCGGACGATGGTCGCCAGGGCCACCGGCTCGCCCGCGTCCAGCCACGCGCCCGCCTGCGCCAGAATGTCGTTGGTCATGTACCCCTCACTGCCTGAGAGAAATCAACCCGCCTATTGTGTCCCGACGCCGGCCCGCGCTGCAAATCCGCTACCGCCGCCGCTTCTTGCCCCGCTTCCGGCCCCCGCCGCCATAGCGCGGGCGCCCGCCGGGGTCCATCTTGACCAGCCGCGGGTGGAACTCGGCCAGCGCCACCACCAGATCGGCCTGATCGGCCATCACCTGGCGGATGTCCTTGTAGGCGTCCGGCGCTTCGTCCAGCCCGGCGGAGATCAGCTCGACGCCCCGATCGCGCAGCTCGCGCTCGACCGTCTCCCAGTCGAACGTCCGGAATGCCTGCTTGCGGCTCATGCGGCGGCCCGCGCCGTGGGCCGCGCTGTCGAGCGACTCCGGATTGCCCAGTCCGCGCACCACGAAGCCCGGCGCGCTCATGCTGCCGGGGATCACGCCCAGGGCATCGCGGGCGGCGGGGGTGGCGCCCTTGCGGTGGACGATCACCTCCTGCCCGTCAACGATCTCCTTCCACGCGAAGTTGTGGTGATTCTCGATCCCGCCCAGCACCGGGATGCGCAGCACGTCCACGATCTGGCGGTGGATGACGGCGTGGTTGGCGCTGGCGTACTTCCCGGCCAGCGTCATCGCCTCCCAGTATTCCGCGCCGGATTCCTCGTCCAGGTCGAGCCACGCGAGGTGCTGGAAATCTTTGGGCAGGGTGGCGCGCTGGCGCATGGCGACTTTGGTGTAGTGCTCGGCCATCTCCAGCCCAAAGCGGCGGCTCCCGCTGTGGCTGAGCAGCGCCAGGTACGTCCCCGGCGGGATGGTGCCCTGCGGCGAGTCGATCGTCGTGTGGACCTGCAGCGCGCCGAACTCGACGAAATGGTTACCCGACCCGCTGGAGCCAAGCTGCCGCCGGGCGACGTCGCGAAAGCGGGACGCGACCGGGTGGGTGGTCCAGGCCGGGTCGTCCAGCACTTCGTGCTCGCGCGGCACCTCCCACTGGCTGCCCGCGCCGAAGCGAGTCTGCTCCTCCAGCACGACGCGAAAGCGATCGCGCCCCTGGTCGAGCACCTGCGGCGAGGCGTTGAAAACGGTCATGCGCATCCGGCAGGCGATGTCCACGCCGACGGCGTAGGGGATCACGCTGTTGTCCGTCGCCAGCACGCCGCCAATCGGCAGCCCGTAGCCCTGGTGCGCGTCGGGCATCAGGGCGCCGCGCACCGCCACCGGCAGCCGCACGGCGCGTTTCATCTGTTCGAGCGCGCCCGGCTCAATGTCCTGGGCGCCCCACACCTTGTAAGGCGCGGCGGTGGTGAGATCGTAGCCGGTGGTGCGCTCACGGTGCCACTCGAAGGCGGCCAGCGCCTCGGCCACCTGGCCATAGTGCGGATCGTCGAGATAGTCGCCGGGGGCGACAAGCACCTCGCCCAGGTCGCTCAAGACGTCGTCTTCGGACGCGCCGGCGTCCAGCGCGGCCTGGGCGGCTTGCAGCGCCAGCCCGATCGCTTTTCCGGGGCGAAAGCCGAGTTGAAGCAGATCATTGCCGTCCATGGGCTTATTCCTTTCGACTGCCACCGGGACAAACAGCGGAATGGGTGGATGTCTCTAAACAGATTATAGCGAGGTGGTGCCTGGGCGGGCGGTGGATCGCCGGGAATTCGGTGTTGATTTTTTCAAATCACGCTATAAGATTCAGGCAATAGCAATCAACAGGAGCCAGACATGCGCATCATTTATATCGAGGACGATCCCGCCAACCGCGCCCTGGTCGAGCGCGTAGCCCACCACACACGCGATATCCTCACCACCTACATCACCGCCGACGAGGCGCTCGACCGCATCCAACCGGGTGATGCCGACCTGATTCTGACCGATATCCGGTTTGGAGACGGCACGAATGGCCTGGAGCTTGCCCAGGTCCTGCGCGAGCGCGGCGTGGATGCCCCGATTGTCACCATCACCGCCTACGACCTGGAAGAATACGTCCGGTGGGCGGAGTACGTGGGCAGCAGCGAATTCCTGGTGAAGCCGGTGGACGTGCCCACCCTGCTCAACCTGTTCGACAGCTTCCGCCCGGCAGATGAGTGATCCCGGTCGGGCCGGGGGCTAGCTACACCAGCGGCAGATGCGATGACCAGTCGGACAGCATGACCATGATGCTCGCTTTGAGCATGCCCAGCGAGGTCATCGCCTGGTTCACCTGGGTCACCCGCAGCCGGGGGTGCCGGTCGGACCAGTGGATCACCGCCAGCGGCATGAATCCCAGCATCCCCACCAGTGCAAATTTCAGGATGTCTAGCAGCAACTCCCCATGTGCCTGTTCCTTTCTGGCGTTCAGCCCTTCATGCGTTCCGGTCGATACGTTCGCGTAAATCGCGGCTAACCGGGCCTGTGGGAGAGGGAGCCAACACCCATTGATTCGCACAACACCTCTCACACAGGCCCACCGCCCGGCGACCGGGCAAGTCGTTGGTTCAGTCTGGTAAAATGCGCCCCCTCTATTCCTCGGATGTGCGACCTTCCACTACGCCTTATATCTCGTCGCAGACCCGCCATTTTCCAACACGCGCGGGGCAGTGCGTCTCACTTCTATCGGTGCGATTCTGTTCGGTCGAGTGGCACCCGCCACCCAGACCGAACCTACCGTTCGTCAAGGGTGACGAATGCGAAGCGAATTCCGTTGTAGTCTTGCCTGGCTGGGTGTGTTGAACCTGCCATAGCTGCATCGCCTCCTAGCTGAAACGTTCAGCTTTCGTCACTTTTTCGCCCGGATCGAGCGCCCGGATTTCGAGGATCGTCTCCTGGGCGGTGTAGATGAACTCTTCCAGCCACCCAACGATCTCCGCCGGGGCTACCGGCGAGAGGCCGCTCAGGCTCCCGGCGCACGCACCATCGTGCAGCCGGTCCAACGCCTGATACACGCCCTCGAACCACGCCCGGTCCAGGACCAGCGGCGCGTTATTCGGAGTGTGGGGCTGCGTCATCATCGTTACACCTTCCCTTACGGTTGGAGCCGGTGTTCGGGACAGGCCGCGCCGGGCGTTTCCTGGCCAGCGCCTTTCCCCTGGCTGCGTCCCCGAACATAAACGCAACCGGGGCGTGGAACTCGTCGATCAGGTTCCACGCCCCGGAGAAGGGACGAGCCGCAAGCAACAGCGCCTAGGGCAACTTCCTCACCCCGGCGTGGAACCCTGTGTGGTTGTTAACATCACCCGCCCACAGCACAGCGTGCGACGCCGTGGCACGGAACAGGTGCGTATTTTCGTGATGGCCTTCGGATCGGCTGTTCAACCGGCTGCGCCGGTCGTCATCAACGCTGTCAAGTTCGCTGGTGGAACTGGGCGAACCGGGTTGCATTCAGACTTGCCTTTCCACTGCTGTTTCGTTGAGCATCTCGAAGATGCTGGAACCCTGGATGAACACGCGCCGTACCCCAGCGGGGCGGCTGACGCGCAAGTAGCCCGCGTCGATCAGCTTCTTGAGTGTGCTGAGGCTGACGCCGAGTATCTCAGCCGCCTCTTGCCGGGAATAAACGGCATTTCGATTAATCGTCTGCTTAGCGCCGTCAGACATTCCCACTTCTCCTGATAACGAGCACAGTGTAACACGCCCCGGCAACTTTGTCAACACGAAGACGGACGCAAGACGCCGCAAACGATTTTTTGCGACTGTGTAGGGGTCAGGAAGGCTCACAGATGCGCGTCGAGCCAGCCGAGCACGTCGCCGATGACGCGCGCCTGCTCCGGCTCGTTGTGGATTTCGTGATACAGCTCCGGGTACACCGTGACGGTCGTATCGGGCGATCCGCTGCACTGGCGGATGATCGCCGCGGCGGCGGGCAGGCAGATCGGGTCGGCGCCGCCATGCAGCGCCAGGTACGGGACGCGCAGCGCCGGCAGCCCGTCGATGCAGCGCTGCCCGGCCTCAATCACGTGCCGCACCATGCCCACGCGCAGCGGGCCGTGCGCCACAAGCGGATCGGCTTTGTACGCCGCCACCACCGCCGGATCGCGGCTGATGCCGTCGGTCCCCAGTGGGATGAGTCGCGCTGTCGGGATCGCGCGGCTCGCCAGCCGCAGCAGCGCGAGCGTGATCGCGTTGGCGCCGTCCAGCTTGAGCGCCGTGCCGGTGGTGATCAGCCCGGCGATGTCGTCCTGGTGGCGCAGGGCGAACAGCAGGGCGATCAGCGAGCCCATGCTGTGCCCGTAGATGAAGACCGGCGGCATCGGATGCGCGGCGCGCACGTCCTCGAAGAAGGTTCGCAGATCGGTCACGAAATCGTCGAAACGGTCGACCTGGACGCGCGGCCCTTCCGAGCGGCCATGCCCGCGGTGATCCGGCGCGGCCACGGCGTACCCGCGCTCGACCATGGCGCGGGCGACGTGCGCGTAACGCCCGCTGTGCTCGCCGATGCCGTGCGCCACGATCACCATGCCGCGCGGATCGCCATCCGGCAGCCACTGCTGCGTGAAAATGGAAACGTCGCCCCGTCCGCGAAACGAGCCGGTTGCGTGCTGCATGATCGTCGCTCCTCTGCAAGCTGTGACGCGCTGCCGCCTATTATGATCCCGATGGCCGGGAAGCGAAAAGCCAGAGAGGCCGCGCGGGCCTCTCTGGGAAACAGCCGGGGAATACACACGGACCGGCGGCTATTCGGCGGGGGCGCGCTCCAGCGTCAGGATGTAGTCGCCGCGCCCGCCAAAGCGCCCCGCTTCGATGGTGAAGGTGGCGGTCGCCGGCAGGAAGAAGTCGATCTGCGCGTCGCGCGGGCCCATGCCCTCCGGCGGAGAGCTGCCCACGTCGTCGTTCGCCGCGATCACGCGGTCCTGCGAGTCGCGCAGGGAGAGCCTGGGATCGAGCAGTTCCTCGCCGCTGGGATCGACCATGCGGATGATCACGTGGTCGCCCGCCTGCCCGTCGAACGTCCAGCGGTGGGCCGGGTAGCGGTTGTTGAGCGCGCCGCGCACCGTCTGCCCGTAGCCGATCGGGCCGCCGCCCTGCGCCGGGTCGGCGCTCAGGACGGTCATCGGATCGTCCGGGCTGGCGGCCACCTCGCTGCCCAGCGGGAGCCGCCCGTCGCCGGTGAAGGTGAAGCTCTGAACCTGCGTGCTGCCGGACGCGGGATCGGTTTCGGTCCAGTAGATGGTGCCATCCGGCCCCACCGTCAGTCCTGCCGGGCGCTGGTATTCACCCGGCAGGAAGCCCTGCCCCGCTGACGCGTCGTGCGGGTAGCCGAACGCGTCCAGCAGCCGCCCGGAGACGCTCATCTCCAGCAGGCCGAACCCGTCCAGGCCGGGCGCTTCCAGCCCGATGATGATGTTGTCGTTGGGCGCGATGGTGATGGCGACCGGCGTCACGTCGACGAAGATCTCGGCGGCCAGGTTCGTGACCAGCGGCTGGCCGTCCGCGTCGAGCACGTTGAGGTTGCCAATCGCCCCGGCGAGGTACATCGTGCCGGAGCGCGGGTTGATCGCCAGCCGGATGTCGGACAGGTCGGCGTTGATCGCGTCCAGGTCGACCGTGCGCAGCAGGTTCCCCACCGTGTCGAACTGGTACAGCCGGTTGCGGATCCCGCTGGAGTGCCCTTCGGAGACGCTCCACAGGCTGCCGTCCGGCGCAAAGGCGAGCGTGCGCGGCATGCCGGGCGCGAACTGGCCGTCGCCGTCGCCGCGCGTGCCCCAGCCGCCGCCGTAATTCCCGGCGCGGTCGACCATCGTGATGGCGGCGTTGGTGTTTTCGGCGACGTTCGCCATGTACAGGCGCAGGTTGGGGCTCATGGCAATGTCCACGAAATCGCCGTTGGCCCACGGCCCCATGTAGCTGATCTCCTCGCCGGTGCTCATGTTGATCGCCAGCACGCCGCCCGGCCCGACCGCCATGTACATCACGTCATACGGGTCGAAGGTGATGCCGCCCGCCTGCACCACGCGCCAATCGCCGGGCTGGCCCGTCTGGAAATGCCACAGCACGCCGCCGTCGTTGGCCGTGATCGACTCGATGAGCGTTTCGTCGCGCTCGGGCAGCGTGAAATTCAGCGATTGGATCAGCGCGTCGAACGTCGCGCCCGCGCCGCCGTCCCAGACCGCTGAGGGCGCCATGCCGCGCACCACGGCGACCCGTCCCCCGGCCACGGCCAGCAGCCCCACCCGCGTGGTGATCCCCTCGTTGGCCAGGGTGACCAGGATCTCGTAGCCGCTGCCGTTGCCCCACTGGGCGGGCGTTGGCTCCGGCGCGCTGGCGGTACCGGGCACCAGCCGCGCCAGCAGGCCGGGCAGGTCGGTCGCCTCGACGACGTTCAGCTCGTTGAAGGTGCCGATGACGATCCGCAGGCTCAGCCCGGCGGGCGCCGCGCCGCTGGTCAAAGCCGCCAGGTCGTTCGGGGCGGCGGCGGCCAGCCGGTTGTCCGCGACGCTCACCTCCCAGCCTTCGGGCAGATCGAACGCGATGCCCAGCGCCGGGCTGGTGTAGGGCTGGCCGCCTTCCTGGGCCAGCGCGCCGCCCAGGGGGCCGGCAGCGCCGAACACTACGACACAAGCCAGTATGATACGGGCCGAAATGAGGTAACGATACAGCCGGGTTTGCATCCAGAGTCCTCCACGGGTCCAGGTGTGCCCACTGACAAAGGCTATCATCATCAAAGGTTATAATGCATCCATTGTACCGTGCGATGTCCCCTCCGTCGCCGGGACGTGGGCCGGGCGGCGCCAAGACGCCGGATAACGCGGGGAGTCGTACCATGCTTCACAAACCGTTTTCTAACCCAAATCGGGACCGGAGTACGCTATGATACTTAAGATACGTTCTTTATGCTAAGAACATGGTCTATTTCGGTAAAGGGTCCGCTACAACCATGTTCATGGGGAGCCCTAGCAAGCTAGAGGATCGGGTGGGATGTATACGAAAAATGAGTTGATGTTTCCGCACTATGTTATTCCACACCTTCGGGACGCGCGCGGGGAAGCATGGCGCGACCTGATCGACCGTGTCTCGCGCCTGCCGGAAACACACGAAGAAGTGCTGGCTTTGATGCTGACCATGATTCGTGTGAACGGGTGCATGCCGTGCGAGACGGACAGCTACCGGGCGATGCGCGGCTGTACGATGTGCACGCTCCAGACGCTGCGCCGCTTCAAAGAGCCGGACAGCGAGCTGCTGCGCATCTATAACCAGTCGCTGAAAGACGTCCGGGCCCACCTGGCACAGCCCGGATCGCCCGCCACGGTAGCCGATACCGTGGCCGAAGCCGTCTAGCCTCGACGGGCGGCGGCGCATTACCACCTCCTTACCGTGTGGAGCCGTTCGAGGCTCCACACCGGTTTTTTTGCGCTGCATCTCCGTGGTAAACTACACCCACCGGACCGGCAGACATCAAAGGCACCAACGCATGACACACAAGATCGACTGGGAATCGCTGGCCGAGCTTCAGTTCCTGCTCTACAGCCGCATCGCCGACTCGCTCAACGCCGCGCTCAGCGGGATCGCCCTCAGCGACATGCCCGAAGCCCAGGACAAGCCGCCCGGCTACTGGCAGGAACGCGCCACCGCCAAAGTGTCCAACGTCCTGAACCTGTTCACGGCCTGGTCGAACCTCATTCGCTTCAAGCTGGATGGGACCATCCCCGAGCGCGCGCTGCGCCCCTTCGCGGCCAACGCGCTGCTGGCGTGGCTGGGGTCGCAGCTCCAGCTTTCGCCCGTCCCGCGCCTGGCGGATGATCCGACGCTGCACGCCAACCAGGAAACCCTGCAAGAGGCGCTGCTGCTGCTCTATTCGGCGGCCTTCACCCAGGGCACCGGGGTCCGGCTGGAAGTCGGGCCCGCCAGCGAAGGACTCTGGTTTCGCGTCCGGTTCGCGCGCAACACGCCCATTCCCCCCACCTTCGACGCGCTGCTGGCGAGTTTCGGCGATCACTGGCGGGACCAGGACACCCTCTTCGAGCTGGCGACCGCGCGCGATTTCGTGGCGTTGAACGGGCTGGAACTGGTCCTCAACACGTCGGGCGAGCAGTGCGAGTTCGCATTTTTCGCGCCGTCGACCGCCGACGCGCGCGCCCGCCTGGTCGCCGATGCCCAACCGGGCGGCGATGCCTCCGCCGCGCCCCACGTCATGCGGAACGACGCGACGCCGGTCATCTTCGAGAAGATCGCCGCCCGGAGCGATGCCACGCCCGCGCTGCCCGATCCGCCGCCGGACGCGCCCGCTGACGAGAGCGCGCCGGAGCCGTTCCCCGACCCGCCGGTGATCCCCTCGCCGGTGGCGCCGCCGGGCGTGCCCGCCGAACCCGACTCGCCCGGCCCAACGACGATCACGTTGCGGGACGACGATACTCACCCGGGCACGCAGACGCTCGTCATCCGGCGCCCGCCACGCGATCAGGCAGACGAAGCGCCGCCCGGCGCCGACGCGAAAACGGCGGGCTAGACGCCGCGGCGACGGTCCTTTTGCATCTCGCCGGGCAGGTGTATACTCCTCACCATCATCGGCTCGGTGGGGAGGATCCCGGCATCATGAAATGCGTGCATTGCAGCGAACAGGCAGAGGCGATCTGCCGCTGGTGTGGCCGCGCCGTGTGCGGCAACCATATCAAATCGATGACGTACATCATCTCGGTGTACGTCGGCGGCAAGAAAGTCCCCAAGTCGCTGGTGGTGGCCGACGCTGTGTGGTGCGGCGTGTGCAAACCACAGCCCGAACCGATCGAGATGCCCTACCTGGATTGATGTCCCATGAGTGAGCAGCAAGCCGAAGGTCTGGCGAAGATCTGCTGGACCGATCCGCAGTCCGGCGACTACCGTGAGCTGGTGCTCGCCGAGGGCGCGACGATCACCATCGGGCGCGGCCCCGACAACCAGATCGCGATCCCCGAGCGCCACGTCTCGCGCCAGCACGCCGTGGTCAGCTATCGCGACGGCATCTTCATGATCTCCGACCTGGGCAGCGCCAACGGCACCTTCGTCAACGACAAACGGCTGACCGACCCGTTCCCGCTGGCCCACGGCGACGTGATCCGCTTGTACGTGCCGGTCCTCACCTTCTCCGCGCTGGTCACCGAAGCCGAGCGCGAGCAGGCCAAAATGACCGGGACGCTGGTCGTCCCGGCGGGCGCCGGGGGCCAGCCCACGCTGCACATTACGTCCGGGCCGCAGGAAGGCGCCGAGATCCGGCTGTTGACGCCCACGCTCAAGATCGGGCGCGCGACGCGCAACGCGACGTGGGACGTCTCGCTCCAGGATCGCGCCGTCTCGCGGCCTCACGCCCAGATCGACCTGCAGCCCGGCGGCGAGTGGGCGATCACCGATCTCGGCAGCGCCAACGGCACCACGGTCAACGGCATTCCGGTGTCGGCCAACGAGCCGCACCCGCTGGCCGATGGCACGGTGATCACGCTGGGCGAGACGACGCTGCTGTTCCGGCTGGGCAGCCCGTGATGGCCTATGGCGAACGTGTACCGCAACATCGGCGCAGTCGTTAAAGACACCGGCGGGCTGTGGGATCGCCTGGACGACCAGATGGCGGCGCGCCCTGCCCCGGCGGCGGGCGGCGGCCTGGGCCTGTGGGACCTGGTCGTGACGGGCAGTGCCGGCGGCGTGTGGGACGAGTTCGACCGCGAGACCGTCCTGCTGCGCCGCGAGCACCTGGAACGCGACCGGCGCGACCTGTGGCGCGAGGTCGCCGACGAGACGCTGATCCTGCCCCGCGCGGGCCTGCTGCCGGTGTGGGACGCGGTCCTGGCCCGGTCCGACGCGGAAGGCGGGCTGGACCTCGACGGCACGCTGGTGATGCTGCGCCCGGAGGACGAGAGCGTGTGGCAGCGCTCCGCCGATGAGACGCTGATGCTCAGCCGCCCTGCCGAGAGCATCTTCGCCCAGCAGGTTCGCGCCCGCGACCTGACGACGTATTTCCCCCGGCGCAAACCGGGCTACGCGCTCAAGAAGCTGGCCGACGCGCGCGGCGAAACCTACTGGATTCTCAAGAACCTCCGCACCGACGCCTACCTGCGCCTGACCGCCGAACAGGTCTTTTTGTGGGACCAGATGGACGGCGAAGCCAGCGTGCAGGATATCGCCGTGGCCTTCATGCTCGAATACGGCAAGCTCTCCATCGGCGGGCTGATCGTGCTGCTCGACCAGCTCCAGCAGAAGGGCTTCATCGAGCCGCTGGTCGACATCTACGGCGCGGTGAACCAGAGCGTGGCCCGGCGCCGCGCGGACGTGTGGTGGCGCCAGCTCATCCGGCGGTTCACCAACACCGAGCTGGCGCTTCACGGCATCGATGGCTGGATCACGCGGTCGTACCGGGCGGGCGGCAGGTGGCTGTTCGCCGCGCCGGTCCAGTGGGCGATGCTGGCGATCATGATCGCCGGGGTGGTGGTCTTCGCGGGCTTGCTGCTGGGGCTCATCGAGCGCGACCTGTCGTTCATCGCCGGGGCGGGCATCGGCGCGGTTGCCGGGCTGATCTCGTTGTACGTGCTGCAAGCGATCACCCTGTTCATCCACGAGTGGGCGCACGCGCTGGCGACCAAGCACTACGGGCGCGAGGTGCGGCGCGGCGGCTTCGTGCTGCATTTTGGCATGCCCGCCGCGTTCGTCGACACGACCGATATCTGGATGGAGCCGCGCCGCCCGCGCATCGTGGTGAGCTGGGCCGGGCCGCATTCGGGCTTCTTCCTGGGCGGGCTGGCGAGTCTCGCCATCCTGGCGCTGCCTGCCGGCCCTGTGGCGAGCGTGCTCTACCGTTTCGCGATCCTGACGTACCTCACCAGCTTTATGAACCTCAACCCGCTGCTCAAGCTGGACGGGTACTATATCCTGATGGACTGGCTCGAAATCCCCCGCCTGCGCGAGCGCAGCCTCGCGTTCATCGGCAGGCCGCTGCGCGACAAGGTCCGCCGGCGCGAGCGCTTCACTCGCGAGGAGCTGATCTTCGCCGTCTTCGGCGTCCTGGCCGCCCTGTGGACGGTGATCGCCGTGTCCGCCACCGTCCGGATCGCCGGAAAATACGTGCTCGACGCCGCGCAAACGCTCCCCGGCCAGATCGCGATCGGGCTGCTGCTGGCGGCACTCGCGTTTGCCCTGGGCCGCCGCACGTTCCGCCAGGCGCGGGCCGCGCGCCGCCGGAGGGCCGCTGCCTGATGGCTCGGCGGGGTCTGCGGGGGCGGGTGGGGCTGCTGGTCGCGGCGGTTGCGCTGGCGGCTGCCGGGTGCGGCCAGGGGGACGATCCGCCGGTCCCGACGCTGATGGTCCTGCCGGAGCTGACGCCGCTGCCGACCTTCACGCCCAGCGTCACGCCCACGGCCAGCCCGACGCCGCCGCCCACCGCGACCGCCAGCCCGCTCCCACCCACGGCCACACCCACTGACACCGCCACCCCGGCACCGACGTTCACGCCGACCCTGGTGCAGGTCGTGATCGGCAGCGAGGTGGGCGCCTACGCGCGCACCGGGCCGGGCACGGCGTATGACGTTGCCGGGACGGTCGGCGCCGGGCAGCGTTTCGCCGCGCTGGCCTACGCGACCGACGACGAGGGCACGGTCTGGTACCTGGTGGCGCTGGCGCCGGGCCGGACGGCCTGGGTGTCCGCCTGGGTGGCCGACCGCCCGGACGGGGTGCCGCTGGCGGCGGTGGCCCTGGCGGCGACCGTTCCCCCCAGCCCCGCCGCGTCGCCCTCGCCCACGCTCACGCCGACCGACGCGCTGCCCGGCAGCGCCGACGCGCAAACCTCGGACGAGTTCCGCGTGAATCTGCGCAACGGCGCGGGCCTCGATTACGAGCTGCTGGACACGCTGCCGCCCAACACGCCGCTGGAACTCGTTGGGCGCACCGCCGACCTGAGCTGGCTCCAGGTGATGACGCTCGACGGGCGCCCCGGCTGGATCATGGGCGACCTGCTGCACGTGCAGCATCCGGAAGTGGAGAACCTGCCGGTGAGCTGGGCCGAACCGGACGGCGAGACGCCGGTCGCCGCCGCGGGCGACCCGGCCCGGATCGTCCTGTCGGCAGACGTGCTGAAGGAGGCGCGCCGCATCTACGCGCACGGACAGCAGTTGGGCAACGATCCGCGCTCGCTGCTGCTGATCGGCGACAGCGTCAACGTCGAGGGACGTTTCCTCGATTCGTTCGCCGAGGGCAATTACAAGCTGGGCGAGTTTGCCTACCTGCTGCCGGTCGTCGACTTTTTCAGCGGGGCCGGGTCGCTGAGCGCGGCCTACCTGACCGAGCATTCCGGCTTCAAGTACGACATGATCCTCGACCCCACCTGGGCGAACCCGGCGCTGTGCGCACCCGGCGAATCGCCCCTCGACTGCGAGTACCGCATGAAGCGGCCCAGCATCGCGATCATCCACCTGGCGCTGAACGATATGTTGTTCTACTCGCTGGACGACTACCGGACCTACATGCACCGGGTGATCCCCACGCTGATCGGCTACGGCGTGATCCCGGTCCTGACCACGTTCACCGCCGCGGACGACTTCCGGCCCGAGCAAACGCCGCTCTACAACCAGGCGATCCGCGAGGCTGCCGCCGCCTACAACGTCCCGCTGATCGACTTTTTCGCCGCGGCGCGGGCGCTGCCCAACCGGGGGACCGGCGAGGACGGCGCGCACCTCTCGCACCCGGAAGACTGGCGAATCGCGTTCGACGGCGACCAGTTCGTCTACGGCGTGACGCTGCGCGAGCTGCTCACCTGGCAGATGCTCGACGAACTGAAGCGCAACGTCCTCGACCTGTAACCTGCAACTCGAAAGGCTCAACCATGTCTCAAGCTGATCTGCTGCGGCGGGTGCGGAGCGCGACCAGTCCCACCGACCGCCGAGACTCCGCCCTGGAACTGCTGGCCGCCACGCGCAGCCGGGAGCACGTCGACGCGGCGCTGGCCGCGCTGGAACGCGACGAGGTGCGCGCGCTGTTGGGCGACGCTCACCGCGCCGCCCTGCGCGAGAAGGCGCTGCATTACTTCGAGCACGAGGACCGCGACCGCGGCGGGCTGATCCGCGAGAAGATCATCCGCCTGCTAACCGCAATCCGGCACCGCGACGACGCCGATCTGTACCTGCGCGGCGTGACGACGTACGGCGGACAGGGGACGCAGACGCTGCGGGCCGCGTCGTTGGCCGGGCTGCTGGCCGTCGATCCGGGGCAGGCGGCGGCCTACGCGGTCCGGCTGCTGGGCGAGCCGGATACGTCCCCGCTCAGCGGCGAGCCGTCGATCACGGCGATGGCCGTGCTGGCCCACAGCGGCCAGCCGCTGCCGATCTACCAGTTCGCACTGCTGCTGGGCGAATCGTTCGTCAGGGACAACAAGGGCGAGGTGGTCAGCAAGGCGCTGGAGCTGATCGGCGGCGAGATTCCGCCCGCGCTCTACCGGTCGCTGGCCGAGACGTTCATCGCGCTGGATTCGCCCGTCGCGTGCAGCGGGATCGTCAACGCCATCGTCGAGGGGCGCATGGCCGATCTCTACCCGCTGCTGGAGGAGATGCTCGCCCGCACGCGCTCGGGCGACCTGCACCGCTACAGCGCGATCATGCTGGCCGCCTCGCGCGAGCCGGACCTGACCGCGCTGCTCTACCGGCTGGCCCGCCAGAGCACCCGCGCCCGCCTGGACAATTTCGTCGAAGCCGTGGAACTGAGCACCGGCGACGAGCGCGACGAGATTCTGGCGCTGCTGGCGAAGCGGCGGCGCTAGCCCGCGCGGCCTATTCGGTTGGCGGCAGGGGCGCGGCGTCGCCCAGCGTCAGCACGGCCACGCCCTGATCGTGAATGTGCCCGTTGGACGCCAGGATGCCGTGCCCGCGGCGCGCTTCGAGCGTCAGCTCGCCGTGATAATCGCTGACCCTGCCGCCCGCCTCATGGACGAGCAGCATCCCCGCCTGGACGTCCCAGGGCTGGGGGCCGCGTTCCCAGTACAGGTCGCAGCGGCCCGCCGCCACGTAGCACAGGTCGAGCGCCGCCGAGCCGATGCGCCGCACGCCCTGCGTCCGCACGACAAAATGCCCGACGCGCGCGGCGTTGTTGTCTTCGGCGGTCCAGCGGTCGTACGGGAAGCCGGTCGTCACCAGGGCCTGGGCGAGATCGGTCACGCCGCTGACGCGCAGCCGCCGCCCGTTGAGCCAGGCGCCCTGGCCGCGAATGCCCTTGAACATTTCGTCGCGCATCGGGTCGTACACCACGCCAACCAGCGGCCACAGGTCCGGGTCGGACAGGGCCAGGCTGACGGCGAAATGGGGCAGCCGGTGGGCGAAGTTGGTCGTCGCGTCGAGCGGATCGACCCACCAGTGATAGGGCGTCTGGTCGGGATCGGGGCCGTAGCCGCCGCCTTCCTCGCCGTGCAGGTGGTGATCGGGAAACGCGGCGCGCAGCGCGCCGACGATCAGGGACTCGGAGGCGCTGTCGGCTTCGGTCACCAGGTCGATGTTCGTGCTCTTGTGATTGGCTTCGCGCGGGCGCTCGAAATACTCGCGCAGCAGCGCCCCGGCCTGGCGCGCGATGGACTCCGCCCGCTCCAGGACGGCGCTCAGATCAAGTGATTGGGTATCCATAGGGTTCCTTGCTGGCGTGAAACGGAAACACGAGCGCCCGATTATAACGCGGGGCCGCGCGGCGGGGGGCGCGATCGAAAAATCCCCCCGCTGTGGCAGCGAGGGGATTGGAAGCGGCGCGAACGGGGCGGGTGGCGCTATTCGCTGAACGCGACGCGCACGACCTGCACGAAGCTGGGATTGCCATCGGCCACGACGACATCGCCGTTCGACAGGACGCCCAGCCCGCTGATCTCGTAGAACTGGCCCGGCTCGAAAGCGGGGAAGTCTTCCTGCGAGAAGTCGATCTCGGCCAGCGCGAACTGCGAGTCGCCGAACCGGCCCAACAGCGTGCCGTCCGGCGCGAAGTGGTAGATCGGGCTTTGCTGCATCGCCGCGTAAATCGACCCGTCCGGGGCTACGGCCAGCGCGCTGGCGCCGCCGAACAGGCTCGCCGCGCCCAGCCCCTCGGCCAGCAGGTTGCCCTCGGTGTCGAAGACCTTCACGCCCGCCTGCCCGTACAGCTCCAGCACGTACAGGTTGCCGTCGGGGCCAAACGCCAGTTCCGCTTCGTAGTAGAACTCGTCGCTGCCCACCGTGAACGACCGCAGAAGCTGCCCGGCGGGATCGAAGACCATCACCTCGCCGGACTGCGACTCGTCCTCGGCGCTGGTGACCGGGGCCATCACGTACAGGTTGCCATCCGGCCCGGCAGCCAGCTTGACGCCGAAGCTGAACACCTCGCCCGCCTCCGACAGCGACAGCGAAACACCCAGGCTGCCATCCGCGTTCACCTGGGACACGCCGCCGCTGAAGTCCACGATCCACAACCGCCCGTCAGGATCGATTGCCAGGTCGTTGACGAACCCGAAGAAATCCTGCACCTGGATCGTCTCGCGCTCGGTGCCGTCCGGCTCGAAGACGTGAATGCCCACTATGCCGCCGGCGACGTAAATCGTATCGTCCGGCCCCACGGCGACGGCGGTCAGTTGGTCGTAGCCGCCGCTCACCATCGCCTCTTCGTTCACTTCGAACACCTGCTGCCAGACTACGGCGCCGGTTTCGGTCGGCACGGCCAGCGGCTTGGCGTCCATGCTGGCGATGATCGCCTCGCCGGTGGGCAGCACCTGGGCGATCTCGTCCGTAAGGGCGGCTACGGCCACCATCGCCAGCCCGCCCTCGCCCAGGTCGACGGCGTACAGCGTCTGCGTCTCGCCGCCCAGGGCGCCGGACACGCGCACAGCCGGCTTGTCGCCGAGCGTCAGTTCTTCGGGCTGGTCGAACGACTCTTCGCCCACCAGGGCCATATACTGGTCCACCAGGGCGGCAGGCCCCTGGTCGAGCGTCAGGCCGATCATGCTGAACTGCGCTTCGAGCGCCGCCGGCGGCAGCACGGCGATGGCGGCCTGCCCGGCGCTCATCTCGCCCGTGTCCATCAGCGCGTCGAGCGTTTCCTGCGAGTTGGCGATCAGGATCGACCCGAATTCTTCCTGGATCACCCAGCCGCCCGGGTAGTCGAAGGTGAGTGTGCCGTCGAGCGTCGTGTACGTCTCGGTCAGGTCCTGGGCCAGCGCCGCCATCGGAACCGCGAGCAGCACGGCCACCAGGCACACAATCGTCGTCAAGCGAAGCATAGGCTGTTCTCTCTTTCCACTAGGTCGCCAAACCGGCGTGGCTAGATTGTAGCCAAATCACGTCGGCGCAGCCCAACGCCGTCAGCGGGCGCGCTCGAAGTGTGCCACGCACTCGATATGGTACGTCTGCGGGAACATATCCACCGGCTGCACATCGACCAGCCGGTAGCCGTGCTTGACCAGCCGCTTGGCGTCGCGGGCCAGGGTGGATGGCTCGCAGCTCACGTACACGATGCGGCCCGGCGCGTGAGCGGCCAGGGCATCCAGCGCGCGCACGTCCAGGCCGGTGCGCGGCGGGTCGAGCACGGCGGCGTCGAACGGTCCCTCCAGGTCCGGCAGGACGTCCTCGACGTTCCCTTCGATCAGGTCGATGTTGTTCAGGTCGGCCAGGTTGTCGTCGGCATCGGTCACGGCGGGCGGGTAGCTCTCGATGGACGTGACCAGCGCCGCCCGCTCGGCGATGAACGCGGTGAACAGCCCGACGCCCGCGTACAGGTCCAGCACCGATTCGCTGCCGCGTAGGTCCAGCCGGGCCAGCACCAGATCGACCAGCGCCGCCGCCTGGGGCAGGTTCACCTGGAAGAAGCCGCCCGCCGTCACGCGGAAGCGCCGGTGGTGCACGGCATAGGTCACGTGGCTGGCGCCGATCAGGTTGACCGGCTCGTTGTCGCTCAGCAGGAGGTTGATCGAAACCGGGATGGTGACCTCCAACTCGGGCGCCTGGTCGTCCTTCGTGCTGAGGATCGCCATCAGGTCGCCGTCCGATCCGGACTGGAGCCGGACGCGTTCCAGCTCCGGGATGCCGTCCAGGTTCAGCTCGTCGAACAGGTCGAGCAGTTCGGGCCGGATGATGTGGCATTCCTCAATCGGGATCAGCGTCCGGTTGTCCGTGCCGACGAAGCACAGGCTGCCCTCCGCGTCGACGTGAAAGGTGGCGTGATGGCGGTACGCCCACGCGTCCGGGCTGGGCAGGGTGGGATGCACGACCGGATCGCGGAAGCCGCCGATCCGTGTGAGCTGGTCGATCACCACGTCGCGCTTGTAGCCGGGCTGGGCGCTGTAGTCGATGTGCTGGAAGTGGCAGCCGCCGCACCCGCCCGGGCCGAAGTGCGGGCAGCGCGGCTCGACGCGATCCGGCGACGGCTCCAGCAGGGTCGCCACGGCGGCGAACGCGTAGCGGCCCCGGTCGTCGGTCAGGCGGGCGAGAATGCGCTCGCCGGGGATGGCGTAGGGCACGAAGATCGCGCGCCCGGCGTGGCGCCCCAGCGCCTGCCCGCCGTGCACCATTTCATCGAGCGTCAGTTCAAACGTGTCGTCGGTCAAGGGGCTCCCTCGCGTTGTCAGGTGGCGTGACGGAAGTATAACGCAGATGGCGGTATAATCGAGCGCGTGCCCAGGAGGACTGACGTGCAATCACATCCAATCCGGTCCGGCGTGCCCCTGTCCGACCACCCCTATCCCCGGCGGGCGTGGCGGCGGCTGACGGGCGTGCTGGCGGCGGCGGGGCTGGCGGGGATCGTCTTCGGGGTGATCGGCCTGCTGGCGCTGGGCATCGGCTATGGCCTGCCGCTGCTGCCGCTGATGGCGATCTTCCTGGCGGCGCTGGCCGTTCCGCTGCTGCTGCTCACCGTGCAGCACCCGCGCGTCACAGTCTACGACGATGGCCTGTGGCTCCAGCCGCTGGTGTGGCGCGGCCACTGGGTGCCGTGGGCGGCCATCGCGTCCATCGAAGATCACACGCTGATCCGGCGCGGACAGGCGCGCGACCGCGACACCGAGCACTTCGGCCAGCTCATCGTCGTGGAGGGCGCGCTGCCGCCGCTGTATGCCATCGTGGGGATGATGGCCGGGCTGGGCCGCGTCCGCGCTTTCGGCATTTCGACCTACAGCCACACGGACTATCCGCGCCTGCTCAACGCGATCCAGCGCCACAAACCGCGCCGCCGCGCGCGCTAGCGGTTACCGTCCCCGTCCGGGTCGATGGCGTCTTGCAGCCGGCTGCGCAGCGCCTCGCGCTGGGCGCGGTTGAGGTGCGGCGTCGGGTGCTCGTGGCCGATCAGCTTGTCGTAGGCGTCGCGCAGCAGGGCCGCGCTGTGCGTCCAGGCGTGCTGGCGGACCACCCACTCGCGCCCCTCGCGCCCGATACGCTCGCCCAGCGCCGGATCGTCGAGAATGGCGAGCACCGCCTCGGCGAATGCCTGGGGCGTGTCGCGGAGCAGCATGTGCTGGCCGTCCACCGCGTCGAGTCCCTCGGCGCCCACCGACGTGCTCACCACCGGGCAGCCGCAGGCCAGCGCCTCCAACAGCTTGAAGCGGGTGCCGCTGCCGCTGCGCAGCGGGCACACGAAGACGGCGCTGCCTTGCAGGTAGGGCCGCGTGTCGTCCACCAGCCCGGTCACCGTCACCGCGATATCGGGATCGTTGTGCAGCCGGATCAGCTCCGGGGGCGGGTCTTTGCCCAGCAGCATCAGCGTGAAGTCGCCGCGCCGGGCGCGGATGCGCGGCAGAATCTCCTCGGCGAAATACAGCACAGCGTCGGTGTTGGGGAAGTATTTGTAGTCGCCCATGTAGACCGCCGTGCGGTTGTCGCGCCGGACGGACGGATCGGTCCGGAAGAAATCGGTATCCACGCCGTTGGGCGTCCTGACGGTCAGCACGCCGGGCGTGGCCCGCTTGACCGCCTGCGCGTCGACGTCGGACATCACGCCGACGACCGTCGCCTCGGCCCAGGCGCGCGGCTCCCAGAACCGCATCTTGAGCGCCTCCAGCGCGATGCCGGGCCGCGCCAGCCACGACTTGGCGACCTGGGCATGGCGGCCCCACGCCACGTATTCGATCGCCGGCTCGGACAGCAGCACGGGCACGTCCAGCCGCGTGGGCAGGTTCTGGAGCATGTAGAACGATTCGACGTGAATCAGGTCGATCGGCTCCTCCGCCAGCACGCGCGCGATGGTCCGCCGCATCTCCGGCGTGTGGTATAGGCGCATCGTCACCGGCCTGGACGACGTCAGGCTGAGCACCGCCGCCTTGAGGGTGCTGGGGCTTGGGGCGCGCTCCACCACGATCAGCTCGCACAGGTCTTGCAGCGGGCTCAGGTCAAACGCCCGTTCTTCGGGGCGCCCAAAACAGACCAGGGTGATGGCGTAGTCGTTTTGAAGGTGTTTGACGAGATTGTACGTCCGGCTCCGCCCGCCGCTGGTGGGTGGGTAGGGCAAATAGGGCGTGAGCATGAGTATATGTGGTTTTGCCATCGCGTCCGTCCCCAGCCTGAGTCTGTGGAAAAGTGTACAGGTGGCCCAGAATACCGTCAAATTCGGGCGCGGGCCAGCGGGCCGGGCGGCTCGTGCGCGGGGCGGCACGCTGCTATACTGGCGCCACCGGTCGGACGAGCCGCGAAAGGACGGTGAACATGGGCGATTTCCGGTATGGTGTCGTGGGCGCGGGACGGCAGGGCGTCGCCACCGCGTATGATATGGCCGCGCAGGGCGGCGGGGCCAGCGTGCTCGTGATGGATCGTGATGCGGACGTGGCGCGCCGCGCCGCCGAGCGGATCAACCGGCTGCTGGGCCGGAGCGTCGCGCAGGAGCGCCCGCTGGACGCCCGCGACGGCGACGCCCTGGCCGCGGCGCTCGCCGGGCTGGACGTGTTCCTGTGCGGCACGCCGTTCGAGATGATCCCCCAGGCGACGGAAGCGGCGCTGCGGGCCGGGGTGAGCATGGTGGACTATGGCGGGCACACGCCGACCGTGCTGGCCCAGCTCCAGCGCGACGCCGAGGCCAAAGCGGCGGGCATCGCCATCGTGCCGGACTGCGGCATGGGCCCCGGCATGAACAACACGCTGGGCGCGTACGCCGTCGAGCTGATGGAGGGCGAGGGGCTGGCCCCGCGCGAGGTGTACCTGTGGGACGGCGGCCTGCCGCAGAACCCGGTCCCGCCGTGGAACTACCAGCTCACGTTCAATATCAACGGGCTGACCAACGAGTATTACGGCGAGGTCGCATTTCTGCGCGGCGGCCAGATCACGATGGTCGGCGCGTTCGAGGAGCTCGAACACGTGGCGTTCGACGGCGTCGGCGAGCTGGAGGCGTTCACCACCACGGGCGGGACGAGCACCGCGCCGTACACCTTCAAGGGCCGGCTCCAGGTCTACCAGAACAAAACCTGCCGCTGGCCGGGCCATTATGCCACCTTCAAAGCCTACCAGCAGCTTGGCCTGTTCGAGCTGGAGCCGGTCACGGTCCAGGGGCAGCCCGTGGTCCCGCGCGAGGTGTTCCACACGCTGCTGGCGCCCCAGATCAGCGCGCCGGTGGTCGAGGATGTGTGCGTCATGCGCGCCAAAGGCGTCGGGCTGGACGCCGGCGGGACGCCGCGCGCCGTGATCATCGACCTGGTCGACCGGTACGACCCGGCGACGGGCTTCACCGCCATGGAGCGCATCACCGGCTGGCACGCGGGCATCATGGCCGAGTTCATCGCGCGGGGGCAGGTGGCGCCGGGCGTCTGGCCGATGGAGCGGGCCGTTCCCGCCTCGACGTTCGTGGAAGCCGCGCGGGCGCGCGGGTTTGCGATCACAGTGCGGTGGGAAGACGCCTGACCCGCCTACAGCGGCGAGTCAGGCCGGTTGGAGCATATCACTCTACGGTGACGGTTTCGCGCTGCGCGACCGGAAGCTGGACCGGGTCCGTCGCCGGGGCGGGCGCGGACTCGTCGACGATGATCGCGCGCAACTGGTCGATCGGGCTGCTTTCGGCGCAAAGCCCGTCGCTCGCCAGCCGGCCCACCTGCTCCATGAACTGCGACATGCGGCGCCCGTTGGTGGACGTGATAAGCTGCATGATGTCAGGATGGACCGTCGGCAGCGTCTGCTCGACGTGGTCGTGCAGTTCTTCGTGCAGTTTCTCGCCGGGCCGCACGCCGGTGAACTCGATCGGGATGTCGATGTAGGGCCGCAGGCCGCGCATCCGGATCATGCGCTCGGCCAGGTCCAGAATGCGGACCTCATCGCCCATTTGCAGCATGAACAGGTCGTCGCCTTTCGTCAGGCAGGCGGCGTGAATGACCAGGTTCACCGCCTCGGGGATCGTCATAAAGTAGCGGCACATCTCCGGGTCGGTGACGGTCACCGGACCGCCCGCGTCGATCTGCCGGTTGAAGGTCGGGACCACGCTGCCTCGGCTGTTCAACACGTTGCCGAAGCGTACCGAGGTATACAGCGTGCTGTTGTGGCATTTCTCGGCCAGGGCGTGCATCATCAGCTCGCAGACGCGCTTGCTGGCGCCCATCACGCTGCTCGGATTCACAGCCTTGTCGGTCGAGATGAGCACGAACCGCTCCGCGCCAAATTCCATCGCCAGCTCGGCCACCTGGCGCGTGCCGCCTACGTTCACGCGGATGGACTCGTCCGGGTAGTCTTCGAGCATGGGCACGTGCTTGTACGCCGCCGCGTGGAAGATCACGCGAGGATGGTGCTGGGCGAACACGCGCTCCAAAACGGGGCGGCTGGTGATGTCGGCCAGAACGGGCACCAGCTTGTGCCGGTTCTCGTCGGTGATCAGCTCCGTGACCAGGTCGTGCAGGCCGCTCTCGTTGTTGTCGAGCAGGATCAGCTTGACCGGCTCGTACTTGAGGATCTGGCGGCACAGCTCGGAGCCGATCGACCCCGCCGCGCCGGTGACCAGGACCACTTTTTGCTGGACCGGCGACACGTCGACGCCTTCGTGCCAGCCGACGATCTGGCGGCCCAACAGGTCCTCGGGCTGGACGTCGCGCAGCACCGTCGCGCCCTTGTCCTCGCTGATCACGGCGAACACGTCGGGCATGACCTTGATGCGGGCTTTGGTTCGCTCGCAGTAGCTGAGGACGTCGCGGAATTCGGGGCCGGTGATGTTGTGCACGGCGACCACGATCAGGTCGACGTTGTGCGCCATGACGAGGCGCGGAATGTCGGCGCGGGCGCCGAGCACCTCGGACCCTTCGACGTAAAGATGCTGCTTGGCCGGATCGTCATCGACGAAGCCGACGACGCGGTAATCCGAGCCCGACGGGGCGCGGTGCTTCAAGCGCCAGGCGGTGGTCTGGCCGGCGTCGCCCGCGCCGACGATCAGCACGCGCGTTTCCTGGTTGGGGAATTCCTGCCGCCAGATGGCGCGCCAGCGCCACGTCGCGCCGCTGATCACCCGCGAGCGGTAGCGCACCGTGACGAAGCCGATCAGCGAGAGCGTTTGCCCGACCAGCACCGCCGCCGTCGGCAGTGGGCGCGGCTCGATCGTGTAGTTGGCCGCTGCGATGATCAGCGCCGCCCCAACAGCCGCGCGGACGATGACCGTCACGTCGTGGCCGCTGGTGCGCATCCACAGGCGATGGTAGCCGCCCGACAGGTACAGGCAGATCAGCGTGATCGCGACTGCGAACGCCATGAAGCCGGCGCCCTGCCTGAGGTCGGGCATGTTGGTGGTGCGCGCGGAGTAGGCGATGTAGTAGGCGATCAGGATGATGGCGGTGTCCATCGCTGCCAGCGGCGCAATGCGTTTGACATGGCGACCCGCGCGCTTGAAAAAAGTTCTGGTACTCATAGGGCGTTGAATACGCATCCCTCGACTTTCCCCCCCAAAAAATTTCGACCGGCCCGGCAACCCTTAACGCCCGTCACGTCCTCAACGATGTGACTATTGTACAACAAGATTTTGGCTGCACAAATCTATGATACCAAACCCCATCCAACGGATTCAACACAGTCGTCACTTATTTTCTAAAATTTTTATAAGTTGGCGCGAGACATATAGAAACCACAAAAAAACCAGCCGCCCGTGCTGCGCGGGTGACTGGTCGATGAGAGCCCGCCTGACATTTCACCAAATGGCGAGTCACGGGCTCGCGATCGATTTCGCCCGGTAGCGTTCCAGTCGATCCCTCACGGCGGCGTTGGCGATTGCGGCGATGGCTCCCCACGTCAACAGCAGCCAGCACGCGACCAGCACCGTGCTGACCGCCGCCAACAGCGCGATCACGATCAGCAGCGTGGTCGTGAACAGCGGATTTTGCAGGACCATCACCAGGGCATTCCGGGCCGCGCCCAACATCGCCGGCTGGCTCATCTCGTAGTAGATCGGCCACGTATAGAGCAGCATGCCCAGCCAGACCAGCGCCGCGACAAACCACAGCCCTTCGAGCAGCATCACCAGCGGCGTGTCGATGCTGGCGAAGGCGATCAGGTTGTTGAAGTTGATCACGGCAAACAGGACGTTCGCCGCGCCCCAGGGCAGCGAACGGCGAAAGTTGCTGCGGAAGGCTTCCCAAAACGCGGCCAGATCGGCCTCCGTGGGATCGGTGTGGGCCAGGTGGCCGACACGCATCAGCGCGCTGTACGCGGCGGGCGCGGTGATCACCGGCAGGCTCAGCGCCACGAACGCCAGGTTGGTCCACACGTAGGCATAGCCGAGGTTCCGGAAGTTCCCCAACCCCCGGAACGCCGCCCGCATGCCGTCCCACATCGGTCTGTTTCCTCTCCGCCGGGCATCGCGCCCCGGCGCGCGGCTATCCTTTCAGCCCGCTGTAGCTGACGCCCTCCACGAAATAGCGCTGGAAGTAGAAGAAGATCAACGCCAGCGGCAGCGTGGTGAGCACGGACCCGGCCAGAAACGCGTGCCAGCGCAGCGTTTCGCCGTACGCGCCGCGCAAAAAGCTGAGGCCCAGCGTCAGCGTCCACAGGTCGCTGTCGCCGGACAGGATGAGCAGGGGCATCAGGAAATCGTTCCACGCCCCCTGAAAGCTGAAGATCGCCAGCGCCGTGAGGGCCGGTGTCGCCATCGGCAGCACGACGCGGAAGAACATGGTCAGCCGGTTCGCGCCATCCACCATCGCCGCCTCTTCGATTTCGTTGGGAATCGACTCGAAGAACTGCTTCATCAAGAAGATGCCGAACGCGTCGACTGCCAGCGGAACAATCAGCCCCTGGTAGGTGTTGAGCATCGACAGTTCTTTGAGGATGATGAATCGCGGAATCAGCAAGACGATTGCCGGGACCATCATGGTCCCCAGGATAGTATAGAATACCAGCCGGTTGCCGGGAAACTTGAGGCGGGCCAGCGCATACCCCGCCAGCGAGTCGAAGATCAGGTGCCCGATGGTGATCGCAACGGCGAAGATGGCCGTGTTGTACAGCCAGCGCGGCAGGTTGGCGTCGGCGATCTCTTCGTACCCTTCCAGCGTGGGGTTGAACGTCACCGCGCCGGAGACGTCCCCCGGCGACCGGGCGGCGCCCGTCTCGGTTTTGCACTCCACGCCGAACGGCGGCACGGGAATGATCGAACGGGGATAGGATTGCACGGCGGGCAGGCACTTGAACGAGTTCGCCACCGTGAACACGAACGGGAAAATCTCCAGGGCCGCAAACACGATCAGCACGGTCCACCCCACGACCGTCAGGGCGGTCATCAGGGGCGAGCGGCGTTCGTGCGGCGCGGTGGTCGTTGAGGCGGTCATCGGTACTCTCTCCTCTACACGTTCGCGCGTTCGCTCACGAACAACCGCTGCAGGAGCGTGAAGGCGAAAATGATCACGAACAGGATGATCGCCGTCGCGGCTGCCAGGCCCATCGCCGACCGGTTGAAGCCGTTCTGGTAGACCATGTACGCGACGGTCAGGGTGGTCTTGGCCGGGCCGCCGCTCGAAATGACGTAGATCTGGTCGAACACCTGGAAACAGCCGATCAGGCCCAGCGTGACGACGAAGAACGTTGTGGGCCGCAGCAGGGGAACGGTGATCTGCCGGAAGATTCGCCAGGCGTTCGCGCCGTCGATGGCCGCCGCTTCGTACACCGACGACGGGATGTTTTGCAGCGCGGCCAGGAAGATCACCATCATCGTGCCGATCGTCGTCCAGGTGTTCAGGATCATGATCGTGAGCATGGTCACGCTCGGCCCGCTGAGCCACTCCCAGGTCGTCAGGCCCAGGGACCGGTTGCTCGCCCAGTCGCCCACATTCGCGCGCGTGACGCCGAACTGCTCGAGGATGATGTGAATCACCCCGCGCGGGTCGTCCAGCCAGTTGACGAACGAGCCGCTGTCGTAGCCGGAGAAGACCGCGCCGATGGTCGTGTTGATCAGGCCGCCGCGCGTGAACATCCACATGAAGATGATGGAGATCACCACCGACGACGTGATCGAGGGGAAGTAAAAGGCGGTGCGGAAGAAACCCTTGGCCTTCAGCCAGCGCTGGTTGACGATCACGGCCAGGATCAGCGCCAGCAGGGTCTGGGTCGGCACGACGCCGAGCACGTAGTACGTGGTGTTTTTGAGCGAGATGAAGAAATCTCTCTGGCGGGTGGTGGCCTTGACGACGCGGCCATCGTCTTCGGTGTGCTCGCCCAACAGCAGGTCGCGATAGTTGTCCAGGCCGACCTGCTGGTAAGCGCCCTCGTCGAAGACCGGGGTGATGCCATTCCAATCGGTGAAGCTCAGGTAAACCGCCGCCCCAATCGGAATGATCAGGAAGACCAGGAAAATCACCAGGGCCGGTGCCATGAACATGTACCCGGTCAGGGCTTCCTGGCGCCGCTTGGCGGCCATCGTCGTGACCTTTGGCCGCGCCAAGACTTGGGGTTGGGCCATCCGTAATCTCCTTCGACAAACACTATTTGGCGTGCAGGTGTGCGCTCTCGCCATCGGGCGAGAGCGCACCAACTCGATTCAGCGGAGATTACCGGGCCAAAACCTCCTCGGCCACGCCAATCGTATCGATGATCACGTCTTCCGCGAGGTACTGGCCCTCGAACGCCAGTTGCAGATCGGCGTTGAAGGTGTCGAACACATCCTGGAAGCCGACCGGGAACTGCCACTTGTGAGCATACTCCGCACCGGCCAGGAAGCCCTCACCGATTTCGGGGCCGATCGCTTCCAGCCACGTGTCCGCCGCGCTGATGGCCGGCGGGATCACGCCGAAGCCCTCTTCCGCGACCAGTTGCGAGCCTTCGGGGCCGGTCAGGAAGTTCGCCAGTTGCCAGGACTCGTCCGGGTAGTCATTGTCCGAAGCGACGCTGTAGCACACGGTGAACACCATCGACGCCTGGCCGCCAGCGGGGTGCCGGGGCAGCTCGGTCACGCCCCAGTTCAGGTCCGGGAACTGCTCGACCAGGTAGGAGATCACCCAGTTGCCTTCCATCGCCAGCGCCACGCGGCCCTGGGCGAACGCCTCGCCGCCCCAGCCGGCATCGACCATCGAGGGCGGGCCGGCGATGCCGTCGTTCACCATGCCGATGTAGAACTCCAGCGCCTCGCGCGCTTCGTCGCTGTCGAGGGTCACTTCGGTCCAGTCCTCGCTGAGGACCGATCCGCCAGCCTGGTACAGGAACGGCAGCCAGCGCTCGAAGTTGGGCGGGGTGACCAGGCCCAGGACCTTCTGGCCTGCTTCGTTCTCGCCGGTCAGCGCTTCAGCCGCCGCGCGCAGATCGTCCCAGGTCCAGTCCGGCGTGGGGTAATCGAGCCCTGCCGCATCGAACATATCTTTGTTATACTGGAGTGCCATGATCGAGAAGTCTTTGGGCGGGCAATACAGAGTACCGTCATAGGTAAACGCTTCCAGCAGCGACTCGTAGTGATCGTCCAGGTTCTCGATCATGCCTTCCCCCGATGCCAGCACACCGGCTTCGGCCCAGTCCGGCAGTTTGGAGCTGTCGACGTAGAATACGTTCGGCGAATCACCGCTGGCGAAGGCGGCCTGAATCGTCGTGTCGTATTCCGGCACAAGCTGCACGTTCACCGAGATGCCGGGGTTGGCTGCCTCGAACGCCGCGACCTGCGCCAGCAGGGCGTCGTTTTCCTCGGTGGACGACGACCACCCCATCAGGGTGATCTCGACGTTCTGGCGGGCCAGCGCAGCGCCCGCCGCGGACACGACCAGGGCCAACACCACAACCAGGGTCAATACGCTGAGTTTACGCATCGTGTTCTCTCCTAAAGAACTTGATTGGATACGGTCGAATAGTCTTTGGCTTTAGCGTTCCGGTTTTCGAGTAAGTCGCGTTTCACCTCCTTGGGTTGTCTCAACGTGAACCCTCTCGCCACGATAGCGGATCGCAAACGATACACGTTTCCAGTGAGCGGGCAGGCGCGGCTTGACGACGATCTCCTCACCCGCCAGCCGCAAACCGGCAAATCCGAAGACGACCCCCTGCCACAGGCCGCCCGCCGAGGCGGCGTGAATGCCGTCATCGGCGTTGCCGCGCACGTCGTAGAGGTCGGCGCGGGCGGCCAGCATGAAGTGCTCGTAGGCTTCGTCCGGCCTGCCCATCTCGCAGGCGGCCCAGGCGTGGAAGCTCGGCCCCAGCGACGACCCGTAGCGGTGATCGGTGATGGGCATGTAGGTGTCCCAGTTCCGCTGCCAGGTCCGGGCGTCGTACTCGTCGCGCAGCAGACACAACAGCATGATCACGTCCGCCTGCTTGAGCACCTGACTCTCGTTCGCGCCTTCGATCCCCAGCACGACCTGCATCGAGCGGTCCGTCCGGGCGATCGTCTCGGGATCGACCCGCTTGAGGTCGAAGAAGCCCTCGAACTGCACCATCAGCCCGGTGTCGGGATCGTGGTGGATGGTGATGTGGTCGATCACGTCCTGCCAGTGGCGCGTGACGTCGCGGGTCAGGTCGAGATGCTGGCGCAGGGCGCGCGCCTTGCCGGGGTGCTCGGCGTCCAGCCAGCCCAGCACGTCCAGCGCCGTCTGCAAATGCCACTGGGCCATGCGGTTGGTGTAGGTGTTGTTGTCGACGTGATCGTGATACTCGTCCGGGCCGATCACGTCGCGCAGGGCATAGCGGCGCTCGCCGTCGACCATCTCCGGCTCGGCCCGGTCGCCCCAGAAGCGCGCCGTGTCCAGGATGATCTCGGCCCCGTAATCGCGCATAAACGTGTCGTCGCCGGTGACCTGCCAGTACTGCACGATGGCGTAGGCGATATCCGCCGAGATGTGGATTTCGATGTCGCCCGTCCAGATGCGCACCAGATGGCTGCCGTCGAAGCTAGGGACCCAGGTGGGCGTGACTTCGTCGCCGGTCGCCGCGCTTTCCCAGGCGAACTGCGCGCCGCTGTACCCGTTTTGGGCGGCTTTGCGGCGCGCGCCCGCCAGCGTGTGATAGCGATACAGCAGCATGTTGCGCGCCATCCGCGGCTGGGTGTAGCTGAAGAACGGCAGGATGAAGATCTCCGTGTCCCAGAACACGTGCCCGCGATAGCCCAGGCCGCTCAACGATTTCGCGCCGATGCTGACGCGCTCGTCGTGCTGCGGCGCGGCGATCAGCAGTTGGAACAGGTGAAACCGGATGGCGAGCTGGGCTTCGTCGTCGCCTTCGATGAGGACGTCGCAGTCCCGCCAGAGATCGTCCCAGGCGCGGACCTGCGCCGCGTGCAGCGCCTCGTAGGACTGCCCGGCCAGCGCCTCGACCGCGCGGCCCACCACGCTGGCGGCATCCGGCACGGCGTCGCGGCTGGCGGTGTAGCTCACCAGCTTGTCGACTTGCAGCGTCTGGGCGGCGTCGATTTCGCCTGACAGGATGAAGCGCGGCTGGCCGGGGCACTGCTGGATGGTGGGCTCGATGGGCAGTGAGATGTCGATTGCTGCCGCCGCGGCCAGGTCGAGCGCGCTGTGGCGCGTGCGGCTGTGCAGCCAGAGGATGCCGCCGTCCGCCTGGCCCTGCGCGACGTGGTTCCAGTGCAGCAGGTCCTCGTTGGCGACGTGGCCGTCGATCCCGGTTTCGATGGTGATGCGGCAGGCCCGGTCGACCGGGGTGATCAGCACGCGGACCGCCCCGATATGCTCGTGCGTGTAGCTGGCGAACCGCTCGAAGGTCAGGTCCACGACCGCGCCATGCGGCGCCCGCCAGCGCACCTCGCGGCTGAGGATGCCCTGGGCCATGTTCAGCCGCCGCTTGAAGCTCAGGCACTCGCCCCGGTCCAGCCGGAAGGGGTGCCCGTCGACGGCGATCGCCATGTCCAGCCAGTCGGGCAGATTCGCCAGCTCGGTTTGCAGGATCGGGATGTCGTCGAAAATGCCGTGCGCCAGGGTCAGCGGGTGGTCGCCGGGATAGCCTTCCTCGAGGCTGCCCCGGCTGCAAAAGTGGCCGTTGCCCGTGGTGAAGACGGTTTCCATGTGGTGCTGGTTGTCCGCGCTGAAATCGGACTGCGCTACTTCCCACGTAGCGGAGCGCGTCGCCGCCGCCTCGAGGTCGGCCATCTGGAGGCCGGCGAGGGTGTCGCGCCGGGGCAGCGGGCCGTATCTGCGCTCGACGCCGGCGAAGCGCCCGGCGGGCCCCAGGGCCAGGCAGGGCATTCCCGCGATCAGCGCCGCTTCGACTCCGGCGGCGGCGTCTTCGATCACCAGGCATTCGCTGGGCAGGACGTCGAGCCGCGCCGCGGCATAGCGGAACAGGTCCGGCGCGGGTTTCTGGCGCGTGACGCTGGCCCCGTCCGCCAGGACGTCCACGCGCCCGGCGATGCCCAGGCGGACGAGGACGGAGGCGGCGTTATGGCTGGCCGACGCAATCGCGAGGCGAACGTTCGCCCGTTCGAGCAAAAAAAAGAGCGACTCCACACCCGGCAGCAGGTCCTGCGGCGTGATCTGGGCCAGCCTCGCCTGGTAATAGCGATTCTTGCGATCCATCAGCTCCTGCATCCGGGCTTCTTCGACCTGCCGCCCCTTGAGCAGCATCAACAGCGACTCCCGGCGCGGCACGCCGCGCATGTGCTCGTTGGCGGCGCGGTCGAAGGGCAGGCCCTCTTCGTCGGCCAACTGCTTCCACGCTTGGTAGTGAAATTCGGCTGTGTCGACGATGACACCGTCCAGATCGCAGATCAGCGCTTTTAACGTCATCGATGCCCCTAGCTTGGTTGGTAGCCCTGGCTGGACTCGCGGATAATCAATTCGGGCGGCAGCAGCAACTGCTTCGCCTCGGA